>Ga0325414_1000100_pt1 | contig 49411 bp, 21 predicted proteins | sample PopdelMetagenome_8_FD_206183 | JGI IMG/M metagenome (GOLD analysis project Ga0325414, IMG submission 206183) | Populus deltoides microbial communities from Bellville, Georgia, United States - Leaf-PdKOR-R3 | ecosystem: Host-associated > Plants > Phyllosphere > Phylloplane/Leaf | place: USA... | reverse complement strand
CAATTATAAAAATAAGAACCAAAATTAATATAAAAATTAAATTTTAAGAGATGGAATTGAAAAATAAATATACAAAACAAATTATATATAGCAATCAAAAGTTTGAGGATCAAATTTAATATAATCAGCAAATAATGACATTTCTAAATTTTTCACAACTTCCGGAAAGTGTTTTCCGCCTAAATTTTTCAGGAAAACACTTTCCTGAAAACCAAGCCAAATTTTCCTTTGACTGGAAAGTGTTTTCCGTTGACCAACTTTTCTAATGGCAAACAAACATAGGAAAGTTTGGAAAGTGGTTTTCCGGAAACCACTTTCCGGAAAACAAACACAGCCAAAGGGAAAACACTTTCCTGGAAACTAAACCAAATTTTTCTTTGACTCGAAAGTGTTTTTCGTTGACCGGAAAGTGTTCTCCGTTGACCGGAAAGTGTTTTCCGTTGACCAACTTTTCTAATGGCAAATAAACACAGAAAAGTTTGGAAAGTGATTTCTCAAAAAGTGAATTCCAGAAAACAAACATGGCCTAATATTCTAGCATTTTTCTCCCAACACTCGGGGCTCTATCAGCTAGTAAACAAGTAAAATAAAACGCACAGCATTGGCTTGTAATTGCAATGCATTTTGTCTTATTGATACTCCTAACTTGAATTTCCCCCCGAGAAACCCACGTATCAGTCCCTTCCTTGCAACACTCTCCTCCCTGGAAAACCCAAAAAAGAATCCACAAAGAAAATGCAAATCACAGAGGAGCAAAGACAGAGATCTGAAGCCAACAGATTAGCAGCCTTAGAAAAGAGAAAAGCATACATCATCAATCAGCGGCAGCAGCAGCAGCCGCAGCCGCCGCCGCCGCAAAACCCATGGAGACTTTTCAAGTGCCGAAAGCTCTCTCCCAAACCGTCCTCCAGTAAAACCACCTCAAACCCGCCTCTTTTTAACCGGGTCAACCCGGATTTAGATACCCATTTGCCCCAAACTTTCCGGGTCCGCCTCGAAATTTGCTCGCCTGACTCCTTCTCTATCACCCCAGAGGCTATGAAGGGATTCCCCTATCCTGGGGAAGAAAAATGTTTAAATACTTTAAAATCTCGCTTATCCAATGTAAATGGGTTTTCATTCTTTATTTTTCTTTAAATCATAAAAAAATAAAGATTAAATTTTAATTGAGTTTAATTATTTTTCTAGACATTGTAATAAAGATACGATCTGAATTTAGTTTAATTGTTGTTTTAGACATTATAGTAAACGTATGATCTTGAATATAAAATTATGTTTTTTTTTTTTTTTTTATTATTATTATCTCCAGCTTAGTATTTACTGTAATCTGGTTATGTGTGTAGGCAATGGAATCTCGTTATACACAAATTAATGGAGGTGGAAGGGCCTGTGTGTATAATATCAGAGACTATGATGTAGTTTTGACGTGTTTAAAGAATTGCAAGGGAATCGAAATCGAAAAGATCCCTTTCACCACACTTAATATTATCCAAAGACTTTCAAACTCTTTCGATGCTGGTCGATGGGAACCCTGCAGGCCTGAGCATTTCACTGATGAAAAGGTGGATGAATTCATTCGGATGCTGCCGAGAAAGCTCTTGGATGTACTCTTACCTTTCCAACTTGATGGCTTAAGATTTGGTTTGAGAAGGGGTGGTCGGTGTCTTATTGCGGATGAAATGGGCCTTGGTAAAACACTTCAGGTAATCATTTTCTATGCAATTACCTCAGCAGTTCCTAACTTAAGATATATTTCTGTGTGGTTTTGGTTATTCAAGACTTTAATATTGGAATTATGTATAATCCCAGTGTAAATGCTCATTAGTGTCAAATTTTGGCATCTTTTTGATTGAAACTGACTCTGTCTAGGCTCTTTAGGAAATTTTAATGCATAATGTATGCCAGATCCTTCTTTTTAGTTTGATGAATGATGTGTGTGAAATCAAGAAGGCCTATTAATCAATATCTGTATATCGAAGATAGTTTGTGCCTCAAATACATTCGAGAAATGATCTTATAAGATGGTATCACCATAAGTATATATCTGCTTAATATATTCTATTTGGTTTCAGGCAATTGCTATTGCTGGCTGTTTCATAAATGAAGGCCCCATCCTTGTTGTTTGCCCAGCTATTTTGCGGTTTTCTTGGGCAGAAGAGTTAGAGCGATGGATGCCCTTTTGTTTACCCTCTGAGATCCACCTTGGTAAGAGTTTCTCACTTTGTGCTATGTCTTCCTTTCAATCTTTCATTGTTGCCAAGAGTTGGCCAAAAAATAAGATGTGAAATCTTCTTTAGTTTTTAAACTATACATGTGTGTACGTGTGTGTGTCTATGTAGACTTGGTGAATTCTTATAGGATACATTTATTGTCAAAAAAAGTTTCTCATCTTTGCCCTGTTTTTTCTGTTTGTTGTTGATCAGCTGTATCTGTTGCTATACTGCTAGAGTACAAGCTGTCTTGAATGAATCTATTCCTGTTTGCTTATTGGTCTCTTAAACACGAGGTAGAACTTGAATTGTATTCATCTATCTGTATATATGTAGGCTATAGCTACATAATGAGGTTTTCTGTTTCTCTTTCAATTGGAAATAATGAAGAAAGGTGTTCATACAAATACAAGTGCAAATTAGACTGCATGCACTCTCAAATATTTATAGATTGCAAATAAATATTTTCTTTGATGGAGGTCTTTTTTTGAGTTATTGCTTATGTTTATAGTTCTGTAGGTTAGAGTTAATATATCATCAAGGCTTCAGCTTCTCACAAACCTTTAAACTTTGAATTTTATTTATACTGTAGATTGGAGCTTTTAAAAAAATCATCCAGGCAACATCTTGTTCTCTGGTTTCTTTGAGATTTTTGAAGTCTGAATTTCACATCTTTTTGTTGTATCATGAATTCATTGTTGTCCATGTGACTTAATTTTTTAATCCAGTTTTTGGTCATCGCACTAATCCTATGCATCTAACAAGATGCCCAAAAGTTGTGGTTATCTCTTACACAATGCTTCATCACTTGCGGAAGACCATGCTTGAGCAAGAATGGGCTCTCTTGATAGTGGATGAATCTCACCATGTTCGTTGTTCAAAAAATAAGTCAGAGCCAAATGAGGTACAGATTCTTATTTATTTATGGTCAGAGTGAATTTTTGTTTGTGGTCGTCGTTTCTCTATGTCCCATAAATGTGTGCACATCCCAAGAACTAGTTTGGAATACATACTATTAGAATTAATGTTGCTGAGTGGGCACTGTACTTGGCATAGACAAATTGGCATTGAGACATCTATGTTATCCTTTCTGTTAACAGATAAAAGCAGTTCTAGATGTGGCAGAAAAGGTCAAGCGCATAGTTCTTCTGTCTGGGACACCTTCTCTGTCCAGGTTGTAACATTCACAATGGAAGCAAAATGGAATCGTTGTATTCCTATCCAATACTCCTTTTGGATTAAATTGATTTTAATAATATGTTTTAATTGAATAATGTTACTTAATTCAATTTTTTAATTATAGTGCTTTCTCATATGCTATTGTGTATATTCCTAGGTGATCATAGGCCATTTGACATTTTTCATCAGATAAACATGTTATGGTAATTTCACATCTCTATATTTTACACTTTTAGTTTGCTTTCCTCAAGTTTTAACTAGGGCAGATAATGTTTCTTGACAATGCTTGCTCTTATACAGGCCTGGTTTGCTGGGGCAGAACAAGTATGATTTTGCGAAAACTTACTGTGCTGTCAGAGTTGTCCACACTTATGAAGGAAAAGGTTTTCAGGTAATTCTTGGAGTGCTATCAAAAAGCACTACAACAGAGAAACTAACGCCATTATCATGTGCATAAGATTCTAATAATACTGCCAATTTTCCATATAATTGATGATGGATGACAGGAATGGAAACTTACAAGAGAAAGAAAGGGGGGTAAGGTGCATAAGATGATTGCCATATGCATAAGATGCTAATAATACTGCCATGTGCATAAGGGGTAAGGTGCTATCAAAAAGCACTACAATAGAGAAACTAACGTTATTGCCATGTGCATAAGATGCTAATAATACTGCCAATTTGCCATATGATTGATGATGGATGACAGGAATCGAAACTTAGAAGAGAAAGAAAGGGGTAAGGTAAAGGCTAGAATTAGAAGAGAAAGAAAGGGGTAAGGTAAAGGCTAGAATAATAGTCATCTTTGGCAGAAAGATTCCCAACACTCAGAAATCAATTCTCAATCGTTAAACCATAACAATTAGGAGGAATCAACCTCTAACTGTCAATTATTAATCATCAATGGCAATCTGAGTTTAGGAAGCTTAAGACAACAATTTTGCAGACACAAAAACCGAAAACCAAATTGGGATAGGAATTCCTAAATTGAAAAGAAATTCAACTACAACTAAGATACGAAATTAAATAAGCTCCTAACTTGAGCTACCTTAATAGGAAGTAAACTCAAGTTCCTTGATTATCAGATACTTAGGAACTAATAAAATTTCTACAAAAATGAAGTCTTTTTTTTTCATTCTCCATCTGTTTGGTTTGATTAAAAAGACTCATTGCACCAGGTCACTAGTGACTCAACTATCAAAACCGAAATTTGGAAATTTGATTGGATTTCCTTGCAGGATTTCTCGAAGGGCATTCGTTTGGAGGAACTGAATGTGTTGCTTAGGCAAACTGTTATGGTATGCTTTTGCTTTCATGTGCCTAATGCTTCAGAGACTATTACAATAAGTCATTATACGAGTTGTTTCTAAATCATTTTGACATTCCAAGCTTCAAACTAAGTGCAGGGCCATGAATCCTCACATTATATTTGGAAAGATCATCAGTGGTCCATGTGGAAAATTTCCTAATTTTTCCTGTCCTTTTTTAGCACTATCCTAATCTTTATTCTAAGTGCTATTAGTTGCTCCATGAACATTGATATATTCTGGGTTGTGGTATTTGTTGTATGATGTAGAATGCACATAGATCAATGTTGTTATAGTTGGATGAGGCTTGTTTGGTACATTAGTTTTGATCGCAGTATGTTTTCTAGCATGTATTTGGTTGAAACTAAATATTGAATCTGCTTTAGGCAAGTGATAGACATATCTGTGATTCTTTTAATCATAATTTTTAAAGGTATTAAGCAAAATGTTTTAGTTGTCAAAAAGTAAAAACAATTTTCCATTATAACTAAAGGCAACATTACAGTTGACTGAAGCTACTGATCTTGATACCTCAAAATAGAAAATATAGGTAAATAAAACAAGGACACAAAAATACATGAAGCTGCCCTCACTTTTCCTTGCGTGTTTTTCTTTCAAGTCTTGATCAATGTGAGGACATATTGCACATTTCCACCTATCTTTGGGATATCAAGAAAAACAAACTCACAGAAAAGGCTTACGTCTCACTAGTTATTTCCTACTTTTCATCACTTCACATTATTTTTCCATTGAAAATTTGGACTATCTAGATTATGCACAATTATGTTACAAGACATGCATATCCTGTGCATAACTACATGAACTGGATAACAATTCCATGGGGGGACCACTTACTAGTATTTATGTATTATCTCTGTCCCTTTGCAAGGAGGGTTCTAACCACATAAAAGTGGTTCCAGTTTTTGGAAGGGAGGGACTAATGAAGGGAAGTGTACTCTCCATTTTATGACTGATTAGAGGAAAAGGAAAGAAAAAAGATAATTCAGGATGCTGGTGTTGTAATTTATCAGCACTGAATGAAACATGTGACAAGTAATGGTTTAACCATAGAATATCGGAAACTAATCAGGGTGAGGGACCTGAGAATGAGATTGGGGATATACCAACCACCTTTACTAATACGATCTTTCAATTACTTGTTTGTCCTATTTTTTTCCCTATGTGTGAGCATAAGCTATTAAGTGGTCCTATTGGCGAGAGAGTTATCAATTTGAGCATCAATGGATCTCATCTTTGTGGATTATTTTGGCAATTTGTTTGGTTCTCCATGTGTAGTCAAATTTTTATTTAATAATTTACAGGTAATTCCTTATTGTTTCTTTTGAGAAACCACTTGACTTCTAGACATGTTGCTATTGTAGATACGACGTTTGAAGGAGCATGTACTGAAACAATTACCACCAAAACGTAGGCAAATAATAAGATTGCTGTTGAAAAGATCAGATATAATTTCAGCAAAGGCTGCATGTGGGGGGTTGGTGAATCATGATGCCTCTGAAAGAAATGCTGCTGAAGTGATAAATTCAGAGAACATAGATGGATCTGTTGGTAATTTATCATATCTTGTATCTATTAATCAAATCCTACGTCTTACTTCCAGGATTGGCTTTGTATACTCACCACTCAACAGTATTGTGTTTTGTTTTCTAGATTGATATATTGTTTTGTTCTGTTTTTATTTATTTTTCAAATTAAAGCGATTCATCAGGAGGTTCTATTTGTTGATCACCCGCATGAGTAGAATAACAAAATCTATTTATCTACGTCCAAATTACTCCATCAAGGCTTTGGTTTGTGACTTCCTTTTAACATAGATGCTTCATGGTTACTAATTTGGCAATGACCTATTTTTACTATCTCATGGTTGCTAATTTATTGGTTGTGAAATACATGATATTAGTTGCAGAGCGATATTAGTTGCAGAGCAAGTTAAGGGATGGATTAAATTGGGGTAGATATTCAATGTTTGATTTTCAGTTGACTAATGTAGAATAGCTATTCCTCTTTGTAAAATGGAACAAAGATTTAGTTTACCAGTTCATTTTTTGTTTTCTCAAAAAAAAAAAAAAAAAAAAAATTTGGTGCAAGTGTGTTCTGTTCTGTTCAGACTTGGGTATACTGGGATTAGGGTCACTAGTAAATGAGAAGTCTAAATAAAGCAAGTGAACTGGTGCAAAGTGCTGATTTGACACATATGTTGGGATTTCCTAATGCTGCTCTCAAAGGGTTGGTGTTTGAAGTGTTTGGTTTAAGATTTCATACTCAAATTTATATTTTTTCAAATGCAAATTTATATATATTTTTTATCATGTTCCATTTTCTTTTTCTTTCAGAAAGCGGGGGTTGTTGCAGATCCAAGAAACTCTCCTACCAAGAGCTTGGCATTGCAAAATTGTCTGGGTTTTGTGAATGGCTTTCCATTCATCCTCTCATTTCAGAGTCAGATGGTGTAGCAAAATTGGATGGAAACCATAGTTCTCAGAAAATGATAATTTTTGCTCATCACCTAAAAGTTCTTGATGGAGTTCAGGTCAGATGCTTTTACCAGTCCTCCTTTCTTTTTGCTAGATTGAAAACATCTTCATAAAAAATGGTTTGTGACTGAATGTGGTTTAAGATGTCAATCACTTGAGGGAATTCAAACTGGTACCTGGAAACTAAGTCCTGGTTACTTTACTTCATTTATTTTATTTCCTAGGAGTGTCTACTTTGCAGAAGGCACAAGAAATTTCCCATTTAATGTAAATAAAAATAAAAATCCACCTCCCCTTGAACTTCACTCATACTTTATTTCCACCTTCTCTTAAACATTTTGTAGTGGTTAGCTCAATCACACCATTCCAATTGTTCACGTGTAGAATAGTCAAGGATAAAATCTTGGTTTGTTAAATTCCTAAACTCTGAAAAGTTTATAAGGGGCATGTTATGTACTGAAAAAGTTGCATTTTGTTACTTTTAATAACATTTTCTTATTCAAATCCAGAGGCTAAAATTGCAAGCGTACACACTTTGGATGATCTTGCAATATGAATTCATAATGGAAAAAATAAAATAATAAATAAACATGAAAGCAAGTGATACTACTTAACCCACTAAGATTATATCAACCCTGCTTGGCTTGAGAAGACAAACGATTTAATCCACCCATACCTAGTATTTTCTAAAACTAAAAGGGTGTAACAAGTTATGATTTGGTTTCAATTCTATGAAAAATAAGAATATGTTAGAAGACAGATGAGACTTAAGTTTGACATGCATTTATAATTTATTGAATGCTTATAAGGTTTTGATCTATAACACTTTGCTCAATGTTCATAATTTCTGATTGTTTATGATATGGTGTCAATTTAATTTCCCCTGTCCTTTCTGAATGTTTTGTCCATCTTGGCCTTTGATTGGCCTTAAAGTTGACCACTGTACTCTGTTGATGTTTTGCTGTGATTCATGTAAGTTTCACAGTAACAATTTTTATGTTGAATTATTCAGGAATTTGTACATGAGAAAGGGGTTGGTTTTGTCCGCATTGATGGAAACACTCTTGCCAGTGATAGGCAAAACGCTGTATTGTCATTTCAATCATCAAATAAGGCATGTACATGTTCTGATGCTTTAGCTTTGTGTATTTGCTTGTCACAATATGGCATTCTACTAATTCTTTTGCTAGAGATCTTGGTTTTCAATTCTTGCTGGGTTCCATCACTTTGATTAAATTGCATTTCTTCTGAAGTAAGTCTTAAATTTATACTCATGACTTGTTGGGATTTCAGGGTGATGCAGGACAGCCCCGGGCTGTTCTCAATCTGACTTTTATTGACTGTTTTTAGGGCTGTTAGAATTGTATTAATGTTGATTTGTGATGGAATATGAGGAAGGATGTAGATAGGTTCTAGGAGTCACACCTAGGGCTCTTAAGAGTCACACCTTAGAGGAGATTGAGTACTACAATCAAAGAAAAATTGCTGGAAATTATTTGATATTACTCCATTGAAAAATATTGAAAGACTACATACTTATTTATGGAGTTTTGGTTCCAATAAGGACATGGATTCCTAAACCCACAACATAACCATTCCTCTTTAGAATAGGAAAACATAATAATCTAGAATAGAAAACCTAATAACTTTAGGACTAATAAAATAAAATACTAAACAGAAATAGTACACTATAATTTCCAGATTTTTCAGCTGATATGAAAATTACTAAAACACCCCTGTATTCTATAGTTGAAATAGAATACATAAATCCTATTCTTTTGTTGCCCACATCACAGGGGAGTTTATTTCCTGATCAACTGATATATATATGGTTTGTGTAACAATTGTTATGATGCAATCTTGGTCTAGTTACCTAATTGTTCAATTCCCCTTGTCTGTCTGCTATATATTAATATAAATCTTTTTTGAGCTCTATAAAGTTCTTATTAAAGATAGATGGTGCCAGACTTTTCTACACTACTTTTCCATTTTCTTTTTCACATGAATTTCTATACTTTTCTTCTAAGTTTTGAACATGTTAAGGACAAAAAGCCGTGCCGTTGTTCTGTGATTATAACGTTCTATACCTTTTCCTGCAGAGGTCATCATGTACAAATGCATATATTTGGCATTGTGAATTTTTAAACTCTGAAGATGCAGCCAACCTGATATGTCTTTGTTTTCCAGGTTAAGATTGCAATAATCGGTATAACTGCCGGGGGTGTCGGACTTGATTTCTCCTCGGCACAAAATGTTATCTTCTTGGAGCTGCCTCAGTCTCCATCATTGATGCTTCAGGTATGACAGATTACTGTCCATTAGTTTTGCACTTCTGTTGTAAATTAAAATAGAAGGTTAGTGACAAGGTTCTATAATGGTAAATCTTCGTTGGCCATGTAAATTGTATGGCTAAGAAGGATAATGAAGTTTGGAACCTGGTTTGTGGCTTTACAATGTTTCTTGAAGTTGTTCAATATCTACTTGCCTCTTTTCACTCCATTTCTTTTCTCTTTATTTTCACTATTCTCTTGACCTGAGAGCTGACTGAACATGTTTGAGAAATCACTTGATACTTTTGCCATTCAATGGAATACCATGGTAGCTTTGGAATTTATGAAGCATGCATGCATATTGATTTACTATTACCATTCATTAAGGTATACAAGGCCACACATATTCAAAATTGTTTATTTAGCTATTCAGACTCTAAATTGATATGGAAAAATGGAGAGACAAGAAATGACAGTATTGGAATATTTATAACAAAGAGTTTGAAATTTGCAACATTTTGAAATGGTAATGCTCTCAATGTGCAGCATGATTTGACAAATTCATGAGTTGATACTAAACTATTTGTTTGCCTTGGCATTGTGCTGTTTTGCTTTTCTGATGGCACAGTTTTGTCTTATTAATATGTTCACTGTTTTCTTTAATAATAAAGGGCAATAAATTTGTGTTTGTTGAATTTTGAAAAAATATTTTAAATACAGTGTTATGCAGTTTCTTACTATCAGGAGCTAACTGAGACTGATAGAAGTGTGATTTATAACTTTAATTTTATATTTTGAATTAAAGCGTAACGGAGTGAGAAAATGAACTATGCCCAATCCACTTCCTCGAACAAAAAAAGAAAAAGAAAAGCTTGAAAACCAAACATACGAGTATAATCAAAAGCTTTCTGTTACTCATTATTGTCAAATCTAATAAGAATCTCTGTATGAGCAAAACCTCTATGCTCTCAATTCAATTAAACCTGAAAAGGACATATTCCTTTTGTACACTTATTTAGGTTCTAATTTAGCCATAAGGTGCCTTTTCAAGACTTTTTTTTTGAGAAAAATATGCTTTGGTATAAATCTCCTCGACATGTCTCAAGTATCCTGTTCAGACCCAGTTATCCTGTGAAATTTTCTGTTCTCTGCAGCAAAAAATAAAAATTAAATCAGAATTCAGGTTCATTTGAAATTTTTATTGGTGAGAAACTAATCTGTATATTAGTACTACATACAGTTCTTACTCTCCTTGTGGTGGTTTATATTTCTTAATTTTCTTGATAAAATTTCTTTGATCAGTTTAATTAATAATTATTTTTAAGAGGACAATGCATCTGCACAACCAAGCATGTTCCATGTTTCCCTTTGCTCTTTTTTCTAGTTGCCTATTTCTGAGGTTTTCCCTGGATTGGTCTTGTGACTTTTGATACCTGACCTCCTCCAAACTCATTTTGGAAGGCCGAGGACAGAGCTCACAGGCGAGGGCAATCAAATGCAGTTAACATTTACATCTTCTGTGCTAAGGTTTGCATTTCTTAAAAAAAAAAAAGGGCTTTAGGTTGTCAAGACATTTATCTCTTTTGTATGCATGAAAAGATTTGTCATATTGCAGGACACTATGGACGAAACATGTTGGCAAAATTTAAACAAGAGTTTGCATCGTGTCTCATCTATTACGGATGGAAAATATGATGCAGTTCCAGAAATTTTGGTATCACTTCTCACCTTTTTCTCCACTCTAATCCTAGCACTCTAAATTCATCTAGACAAGCTCAATTTACACTAATAGCTATCATCATGGATTTGAGTCATTGGTCTGAATTATTTATGCTAAACCTTTATTAATATACTTCTAGCTGTAAATCTTATCCGAACTCGGATTTTTCCCAGTGATTGGAAATGTATTGTCATGCTGCAATTTATAAGAAGCTCTGGAGTTATTATTTTGCTTGAGCAGATTGGGTGACTCTTAGTCCTGATACTTGCAAATCAAATCAAATATATTTTATGCAAATTAGTTAATTGGGGATTTATATGAGTATATTTAGTTTCATTGGTTGTGTAAATTTTTAAAAATGACTTTAAAAAAAACTTTGAATTGGTAGTCATACATTTGTCAAATCACCCACATCAGTGAAATCCATCATCAACATCCCATTCTTTCTGGGTTCCAAAGTCAAAACTGTTGGTGTTTTATTTTTCTCCCCTGCTTTGTCTTGGGAGTCTTGGGTATCTTTTGCTCTGGTTGACCAGGGCTAACTTTGTTGCCGTGTTTCATGATCTTGAATAGACAGTATTGCTTCTGTTCTGTATCAGATCGCTAGACATGATGACATGTTCAGTGGAATTTTAGGAGATGGTATTTATTTTAGTCTTTTATTTTATTATTTATTAAGTAGGTTTTTGGTTAGTCATTTTCTTTAGGAGATTGAACTTCATTAATCTATCTTGTCAGGTTGAAAGAATTTCTTATTTTGGAAAATCTGACAAAGGGATTAGGAGAAGTTCTGAAGTTCAAGTTAAGTTGCCAGACTCTGGCTCAGTGTGGGATTCACAGCCATTCAAAACAGACGATGAAGAGAATGTAATGTTGATTGGAAGCACATTTCAAACAGATGATCTTAATCTTGGGGTATAAATTAGAAATTATAAATTTTCTTGTTTTTTGAATGAGGTTCAAATCTTCTAGCATCTCTTATTGTATGTTCATTTATATTTTCTCTTTCCATGGGCTAAATCTTGAATTTTGTTGGAAGAACAGGCTGTTATGGTCTTGGATAATGTAACAGACAAGGATTCTGTTGCAAATAAAAACCTAGAAGGGATTTCAGAAATTGAGATTAGAAGTTCTAGCAGAGTAGGCAATGATCAATCAGAGAAGGTACCTATTGCATAAGACTTGGTCTTTTCAGAAATAGGTTACTATGTCTCTGTTCCTTTTAGTTTATGCAAAGGAAATCACTTATAAATTAATTGCAGGAAAATAAACTTTGTGTCCAAACAACAGAAACCAATGACAGTGAACTTGCTCAGCAAAATGAAGCTGATGAATGCTGGTCTAACGAAGTATATTCTCTACGCTTTGAGGTACAATTATGAACTTGGTCATTGAGATTTCCTTGCTTGTTTATTCACTCTAATGCTGTGGCATCAATCTGATATTCAGCAATTGCAATTGCAGCCATTTATACTTTAATATTGGAGTTCAAAAGCTGCCTGATTAATTATGGGCTATCCTTGTTTTCGCGTGAAATATGTTTACTTACAAGCATCCTTTCAGGAAGATACAGAACCCATGTTGAAAAACTAATTTAAATAATTGACTTCTTGTTCAGGTAAGTAAATATACTGGAAGGATTCACCTATATTCCTGCATTCTGGGAAAAGACTCAAGACCACAGCCACTTTATGAGAATTTCCAACCAGAAGAACTCGAGTCACTTAAATTACTAGCAGCTAATGATAGCAAGGAAACAGATTTTAAATTTCTCAAGGGAAATCCAGTTTCCAGGCATGCTCTTCTTTCATTTATTAAAGAGTGGAATGCACTAAGGCCTATTGAAAGAAGGAAATTACGTGGAAAGACTTTGCAACTCCCTCTTCATGTTGAGTTGTGCTACTTAAATGAAAGCACTAACCACAAAATTGGGGTATGCTTACGCTTCTGATTCAAACCCCCCCCCCCCCCCCAAGAGTGGTTTGGTTAATGGTTATGCAACTCTGTAATAGGGACTGCTGAAGGGTGGAAGCAAGCGACGCCATACTCCATTGGGTGAGATCAGCCATCCTTTACCATCCAATGCCATTTTGAAAAAGGTACATCTGTCAAGTAGCTATGGCCAAAAGGAAAAGCAATACACTCAGGGTTGGACCTTGATGGATGAGCCACTCTGTAAACTCTGTCAAATGCCATGCAAGTAAGTCCAGATTTATCATCTTTTGATGTAACTATTTGTTGAGATTTTATTTATGTTCTCTTTTAATGGGTTGAGTATTTTTCTTGTTCTTTTTTTTTTCCCTCATCTTTTGTCTTCTTTGTAGGTTGCAGCTTGCACCCCTTTCTCTTGTCTCTTTTTATTGTATTTATTGGAATAATATTATTTAACTGTCACTTTCAGGGGCAGCAATGCCAAAACACCTGTGTATTTTGAGGATCTATTCTGCAATCTCATCTGCTGTGAAGAATATCGCTTAAGAACTAGTAGCAGATCCCTCCGGCAGGTAAGGATTGGCATTAAAATTATTTAAAATCAAGCTGATAGGCTTTTTTTTCTGTTCTCATTATTCTATCTTTGTTTATTCATTTTGGTGTGAGAACATGTATCTCAATTTTATTGTTTGCGATATGGATTGCACCATTCATAATGGAGATTTGATTGCCTTCTATTATCCTGTTCCTTGTTACTCACTCTAGCACAATAATTCTTTCAGTTAACATAATTTAGATTTCCAGGAGCTTTTTGAAATAGAACATGGTGTCTGCACAATTTGCCAGCTAGACTGTCATCAACTTGTGAGGACCATCAAACCTTTATCATTAGAGAGACGACGGGAGTATATTGAGGAAGTAGCGCCAAATGTGGCAAGTCAGAAGAAATTGTAAGTTAAAAAACCGAACCTAGTGTTTTTTATTTCTGTTAAATGAATTTGGAGATATTCAACTGATGTTTACTATTTTGCTCACTCCTTCCCAATTTAAGTGTCTAACTCTGAACTTCCAACTTTCTGAGGTGGTATTGCATTATATTATTTATGTACTGAGATTGCATTCAATTTTCATCATTGCCCTTTGACTAGCTTTATCATTTAAATTTAAAGTGAAAATAATAGCCTCAACTTTAAATTTTATTGGGTAAAGTGGGAGATTAAAAAAATTCTTACATTAATAGTACAAAATGGAAAGTTCTTTTGGGACATACCAAAATGTAAAGGTGGATACACAGATAGGGACAGTGGGAGTGGTTTGCTGCATCTTCTTCGTTGGGAGTTTCTGTTTTGATTAAAGGTTGATGGACACTATGTTATGCTTTACAAATTGTAGGCATTGTTGCTAAATGATAAGCTCATGTGCAAAGGAAACTCGACTTTTAAGTTGAAAGATTGAAGTCTGAACCTGTGCTATGCAAGATTGATCAAGTGTTGACCATGACATTTTTTCATTGCAAAATAGTAGTTTTATTTTTTTGTTGTTTATTTCATTGTATTGTATTGTATTTGCGCTTTAAATCGTAAACACTGCTCTGAAACCAATTGATTTTAATGTTTCACATCTGCAGGCTTGATAAGCTTGCCAATGATCCATCTGAGGGCAATGCATGGCATGCAGACCATATTGTTCCTGTTTACCGTGGTGGAGGTATGCCAATGTTGAAGATCTTTTGAAATGACCTTTATAATACATCACATATGTCACGTGGTTATCTCAGTGTGTCAACCAGGACCTTGATGAGCCAGCTGCTGATCAATGCTGGATTTTAATCTGTCACAGTATCATTGGGAACTTGCTGCTATCATCATGAGTCATTATTCAATAGCGCTTAATTGATAACAATCATTAGGGGAGTTAAAGGATGAAAAATACAAAGAATATAAAGAATAAAAAACTCTGCAGTTTCAGATGTGCAGAACGTGTCAGCTATTGAGATCCTGAAAGGGGTTTTTATCATTTTGTTCACAAGGAAAAAAAGGAAGCTGGTGTTATTTTTTTTACTGCAAAAAATTAGTTAGGCCCAGCTGTGATTCATGTCAGGAGTTGAAAATCAAATTATTATCCACTCAAAAGAGCTCATTATTAACCGTGTGGATTCTTCATTTAGTCTAGACTAGAAATTCCTCCCAATCTTTTCACTGTTTAATCTTGTTTTGAAGTATGCTTTGTATAATTTTCATAGGTGAATGCAAACTAGAGAATATGAGGACTCTTTGTGTGGCATGCCATTCCAATGTTACTGCAGCCCAACGTGCTGAACGATGCTCAACTAGGGAAAAGGCTAGGAAGCAACTAGAAGTCATCATGAATGACATCAAATGTATGGAAGAAGAGACTTCGACTTATGTGAAGGTAAATTTAGAGTGCTTGGGACTCTTTTTTATATCATGATAGCGCTGAGGTTGTTAAATACTGAATCTCACTTCCACGTCATTTAAGATAGGGTAATAATATGGTTGAATAATCCATTGTTGCAAAACTGCAAAGATCTTTTCACATTTTGGTTTTTTTCTGCTTTATTTTTTTAAAATTAGAAAATATATTTAGTGATTATGGGGGTGGTATACAAGGGAAAGCAGGAAAAAGTATCTAATGACTTAGGAAATGGGCTGACATATTTACCTACGTTGAGGAAGGTAGAGTTCTAACAATTTAATGTCTTTCCTCATTTACCTTACCTAATCTGTACTGTCAGTAATCTTGTGAACACTGTTGAAGGTCAAATTGTTGAACTTAATCAAGAATCTTTAACTGGCTCAGCATGAACTTATAAACTGAAGTTTATTTATATCATAAATGCGTGTTCCCTCCTTTTACGAGTCATAATGTCCTCATTGTGACTTTGCTTTCTTTTCCCGTTTCTCTAGACCTGCTTGGCCCTGGTATATACCATAATTCTTCCAATATTCACAGTGCTATGCTCCTTTTACTGTAGTTTTCTTCTGGTCATTATTCTTCTGGGCTTCCTATTCTATTATTCGGTTTACTTGCTGTGATGCTTTTTCATTTTTCCTCGTATTTCTTGCAGACCTCTTGATAAAAATAAATTTACTTATGTGCTAATACAGACAGATCTGCACTAATAAATTTCAGGGCCAAGGGCATCCTCAAATGCAAGAGGAGGATTTAGTTGATGACCTCTTAGTCAAGGTTCCTGGAAGTGCCTACTCTAGAGGACAAAGCACAGATCCTGAAAGTGAAGATATGAAGAAGAGCTCTTAGAAATGTAATGAAGCATCTGTCTTGACAAAATGACCAGGCGTGGAAGGGAAGACCGGAAGAAGCTGGCTCCGTGGTGCTATATATTTTTTAAAAAAGTTCTTGGGAAGGCTTGGAAACCGGATGTTTTTAAAGTGTGTTTAGTACAAAAAAATATTATATTGATAATTGTTTTTAGTATTTTTTAACGATTTAGATATATTAATGTTAAAAATAAAAAAAATATTTTAATATATTTTTATATTGAAGTATAAAATCAAACATAAATTAATTATATAAATTTTGAGTTTTTGATTACATATAGTTAATTCCATGTAATTTATTATTTTTTATTATAAAATTTGAAATATTCATGAATATGACGGAAAGATCCCTTTGTTACTCGATGTTTCCTCTCAAACAATATTATCTCCTTCTAATGATTCAACATTTCTTTATGTAAATTATTTGAAGATTTATTAAGTTTGGATATTTTTTAATCTAAAATTATACTAGTCATGGTAAAGTATGTCTATTTTTTGGTATTTAATCTTGAAAACTTCAAATTATAAATGATTATATAGTTTTATTATGATTCAATAGATCAAACAATAATTATTGTAAGAAAATTATAAGTAATAAAATCAAGGAAAAATACCAAATGTGAAAAAAATGAAATAAAATAAATTTAAATTTAAATTGTGTAATTAAAATTAGATTACATCAAAAATAAAATTTAGTTTATAATGATTTTGAAATAAACCATGTTCTTATCAAAATACATAAAATGACATTAAGGAGGAGAATAATTTTTTTTGCTTAGAATCAGTTGAAAAAACACTCTACTCTAACATGTTTTTGTTTGCAGTGTGCTACTTCTTGTTGTCTCCTCTCTTCTTTTTTCAATGTTAAAAAAACTTCTAGTTTCTAGTTTTATTTTCCTTTTCATATCTTCTTGATCTCTTTCATATCTTTTTTCGTTTTTTCTTTTTTCAATGGTTGTGGTCTTTTTTTTTTTTTTTTATCTCCTCTAGTTCTTTGATCCAAAATCTTTTTTTATTTGTTTCCTAATTTTCTTTTTAAAATTGATAGATTTTTAATTTCTAGTTTCTAATTCTATTTTCTCTTTCATATCAATTTATTTTAAGAAAGTCATAAATATAAAAGTTGTAAATATCTCGCGCAGCTTTTTCTTGACACCAAAATTATTTATTTTAAATCTCTATAAAGAAAGTTATGTCTAATTTATCAAAATCTACTGAAATTTCCTCTAATTTTAAAACTTGTACATAAATCAAAGATAGATTTTTTTATTTAATAGACTTTTTTAATACCATTAGCCCCAGTTTAATTAAGGATAATATTTTAGCTTAGAATTCAAGGATTGAATGCTAAGTTTTCAATCCAAAAATTCGATGAATTTCTTTTTCTTATGTATAGATATAAATACAAATATGAATAAATAAATGAGAAATATATAAAATAAACTAACATGAAATAAAAAATTAAAATTGATAAATCAAGCACATCACTTTCAAAGCGAGAGAATAGTTAGTGGCGGAAACTCACTAAAGCATCTGCATACAAACCAACATCCTAAACCGGGGGGGTGCTAGAAATGGAAAAATGGTTGATTCTCATCAGCAGCGTTGCAATAACAATGGCAGCATCAGTTTCGCGGATGCCATCGTTTCTCCTCTTTGAGTCTCAATGCTGAAAGCTAATATAATCCGTGGCGGCTGTCCCTTGTCTTGTGAGCTATTGTGTGAGATAAAAACAAACATGGGCACGCTATATGATTTGAAATTTCTTGCTTTATGGTTAGAAGGGAAAAAGAAGAGTCATCAATTGTAGGTTAAAAATTGATTGCTGAAGAAAGTAGTTATGGATGTTCAAGCAATCCACACGACACAGGAGCCGGTCCGCATCACTTGTTAGAAGCCAGTTTGCTAATACCGTCCTGTCTCTGCAATAAATGCACAGCGCAGAAAGGAAAACCTTGCCAAAAACACGTGAAGTTCAACTATGTAATGATACAACAACACGTTCCGTGAGCCAGTGATATTGCAGATCAATTATTATGATTCATACATCTCACGAAACTTGGCATGCAGCTTCTATGATGAAACTACTATATATATAAAAAAGTGTGATTTTACATTAATAAATATATCTGGCTTTTTGTCATGCCTCGGCCTTCTGTTAGAAACAGATGGATACTCTGATAACAACTCATGCCCTAGAAGACACAGGTCAGCTGATCGTGTTTTTTTTTTTTTGGGTTTTGACCGCTCTGCCAGCCACATTTTCTGATACAAAAGTATGTTTTCGCTTCATAACTTATCACCGGGTGCTTCAAAGACAATGACAAATGCCAGTACCAAGAGTGCTCCCATAGTTTCATCAAACTTCATCTGCCACGTTGGTCATCCCTGCTGTAAAAAATTGCTCTGCCCTGTCCATGAAGCTGCTAGGGAATCTACAATGCAGCATCATGGAAGTTTGAGGAGCTACTGGATTGTGTTTCAAAGCCATTTCTTCACTAGTTTTTGTTGTTTTGCCATCTCTCTGGCTTCTCATCTTGCCACCTCTGATGCTGTTTCCAAAAGTACCAGCTTTCCCCGTCAAGACCCGCATGCTTCTAGAATTGTACCGGTTGGATCTTTGAAGAATGTCCCCTTGAGATGATTTTTTAAGTTCAGAAATCTGCTGATTACTTTCATTTGCATCTTCTGTTGGCAGATTTTCTACAATTGGATCGGATCGCATTGCTGGCGAAACATTTCTACAAGATTGTAACAACGAAACTAGCATATCCATGCTCAATTCTTGCTGAACCACACATTTGTTCTGTTCACACCCATAGCAGGCAGCAACTAGTGCACCGGCCAAAACTGGTATCAGCTCGGTGTCACTGAAGAACACAAATGGCAGATCGCATATCTGTCTTCTTCCAGCTAGCCAATTAGATTTTATCCACAAAATAACTTGACAGTAAACAAGATATTCATTAGTTTCACTGACCTTGTGAAGTATGGTGGGACTTTTTCCCCATCGAAGAACAGCTTGATTCTCAGAGTGGAACAAGGCAAAATAACCAAGAAGCGAAAGACATTCAAGCAGAAGAAACCCAACCTAAGACAAATTGCACAAAATGCAGAGAAGCATTTAGCTTACTGTAAAATGTCCCCAAATACTGATTATTTTCATCTACATTCATACAATAATCAGAAAAAATTTAGAGATTGATGCTTTTTTATCCCAACACATCCACCCTCCCAGCTCATCTCACACTATTTGCTTCAGACTATGTTATGTTTAAAGACCAATTATTGATCACTTCTCATTCTACAATACACATTCCATTTTTTATGTTCTCGGATTCTTTCACTCGACCACTGATTCATATTTATATCCAAGCTGGTCGCTCATACAGACACCATCATGCTTTCCAGACAGATTCTTGTTTATAAACTAAGCAGGTTTTGCATCCCTCTTGTATTTTAAATTGCTGGGAGCTAACATGGAGATCTTCTGTATATGTTCCTGAATTAAAAACAATGACATGCATAAAATTACCTGGTCATTAGCTACTTTCCATTTGCTGGTGCAATGAGAAAGAAGAAAACTCATCAAATGAAAAAATTCCATTTTCAGGTCTGGCCTAGCCTGTGAAGAATTAACGGAAAATAGTGCTGCTTTAGATTAGTGGGAAAAAGGGACAAACTAACTCCTGCCCATAGTGTCAAGTAATTAAGATGCCATGTGTGAAAAAAAACATGTAGATCAAAAGGAAAGTAATAAAGAAGGGGAAAACAAAAAGGATTTATGAAGGAAAAACTGGCAAGACATGAAATTCAATAAAACACAGTTAAAGCTGTGATTCATGGAAACATAATTCCATGACACCCATAGGCACGAGCAATTTTCCTCCAATCCCATGAAAAAGAAAACAAAAAAGATGCACATTGCAAATTGGTCTAGATATTTAAAGAATCAATGCTTCTTTGAGAAGTCACCATTCATCTATCTAATCTGTCAGTTGAAAAATGAAACTAACTTACCAGCATTCTCTGCATGAATACAATATCTAAAAGGGCCAAATTATTCAAAACCTTCAGCACCCCAGTTGCCACCTCTTCAAAATTAGATGGAAGGATATATGAGCCCTGAAACAGAAAGAAGAATATCAAAACTTTTGTTCGATGGAACATATGTAATTTGTACAATGCTCAATCAGTGAGCGTTATTACAAGATCAGCCTTAACAGAACACTAAGTAGAAAAAAGAATTCTGGTAGTATAAACCACCAGATGCAGGGGCCATTGCCAAGTTGCAAGTATGAAGGTGGAGGCTGGAATCTTGAGAGCAAATACTTCATGAAAAATGCTGAAGGATAGAATTGACTCCAAATTCCCTGGTGCACAGGATCTCTCTTTAGTAGAACCATAGCAATGATCTAGTGTAAGAAACTTGACATGCACAAGTTCCAGTCAATAAACAAGTTCCAAAACAGAACTAGTTCTGGTCATATACAGCCCTTCTTTTTGAAGGCTCAAGGCCTGAAGGGAAATACTTAAAAATCACTTCTCAAATCTGATTTTACAAGGAAAGTCTCATTCCATCGTGATCAGATTCTAAACTTAAAGCCTCTTGATTCCAAAAGCGTTCTCATATTGTTTTTTCTTAGAGTTTCTTACTAATCCACAAACAAATGATGGAACTCTTCTGGAAATATGCTCAGGGTTCATCAATAACAAATCATAAAGATAAGAGGTAAATATCTATATTGATGCTAAGGTATGAACAATCAACTCCATGACACATGGCTAGAATGCATCCGGCCAAAGCTTAGAGGGCATTTTAGACAACAGAAAACTGAGGGGATATGCCATATAAAATGCTCTGGTCACAGACATGAACGTGAGAGCAGAAACACTAACATTCTCAGAGCAGTCAATTGATTGCTGCAAAACTGAGGGGATATGCCATAAAAATATTTTTGTAGCTGACAGCAAGTTACCTGTTCCGAGGTTAATCTGTTGTTTGCCTGAAGAAGCACAGCTGTCAACAGAGAAGGAAGACTGACTAGTCCAGTTTCAGATATGGCAGAAAGGAGAAAAGCTACCGGTTCCTTCATGTTCAACATGACATTATTCTTGTGCTCTGCACAATCACTGACAAACTGTTTCGCATCCTTCTCCTCAATCAGATTTTTCTGAGCTTCATCTTGACCATCTCTTGTGTTTGTGTTGGCGATATTCAACTCAACAGAACTATGTGGCTTCTGTTCACCATCTTTGCTAAGGGATACTGACTCCTTAATTTCATTTATATTACAGGACTCATCTATGTGTATATCATCTGACACATTTGGAGGTGATACAACTGTGCTACAATTTAGTACAAATAGTGGAGGTCTATAATCTTCAGAAGTCATAACTGCTGAGGAATACTGAAAATCAGCATTTTCTATGGGCTTGGCCTCTTGATTTTCAAATCTCAGCACTGTCTTGACTGGAGAAGATTCCCAATTAATGGAACTATTGGTTCCAGGTCTGTATGTTAGAGCCACCAACAGATGTATACTCAAGAGAATAGAAGAAGGAAATGGTGATCCTTCCACCTGTGGCCTGTCATAAAGTGCAAAAAGATCCCGCAGTCGATGAATAACTTGGTATGCAATCAATAGCTCTAGCAAGCCATCTTGCATTTGGACTTGTTGTTCATCGGAACTTGCATGACCAATAACTGTCCCAACAGTCCACAAGAAGTTATCGAGAACTTCAGAGATTGATTCAAAATTTTCAACTGATGTTTTGCTTGATTGCAAGTTGGTGCTCCCAGGGACATTTAAAGATGCAGCAATCTTTATATAATTCTCAAGGGCTGCAGACAGCATGGGGATGATTGGGGGTAAGAGATTCTGTGACAGAAAGTAACTCCTGTTTGTAGGCGCTGAGAGTACCACCCTCAAAAGTTTCAGGAGGTGTATGGTGACCTGGCAAGTTTCAGGATTTGATGTATGAGAGGCAGGCAGAGCAGCAGCAATGAAATCAAGCAGACCAGCTTGTCGAGAAGCTTGCAGCTCAGGATCCTTACCCTCCACAAACTGATTGATAAAAAATTGTATGCAATAAATTAGAATTCAACAGAAAAAATTCCCTCAAAACTTCCCACTAACAGAAAAGGGAAAAAAGAAACAGCCATTAAACAATGTCCACCAAAACAAATGTTACAGTAGGAATTGATCAGGATAGCAACTTTTAATTGATGTCCTACTGTACAGTAACTCCCACCACCTTTAGCAAATACAGGCACAATGGTACAGCAGTATAAATGATCAAAGTTTGAAATGTCATAATACCATCTTGCTCTACAGTGGAAATGAGTACCTTGATCATTTCAGCTGTTATTAGACCAATACTTGCGGCACCTTTTTTTCTTGCCTGCCGAAGTCTTTGAAGTTCTTGAAGCCACCTCCCAAATTTTGCTCTGGCAGTTCCCACAGCCATTCTATACCCAATGCTAGTATTCTCAGAACTAGCTAGAGGCTCGGTGAACTCATATCTGAGAGCCATAAGTCTTTGCCGAATCTTTTTAATCCGCCGTTTCATTGAATGTTGCAACAATGCTTTTCCTACAGCAAGAGTAGAACTTCCTGCCCCTGCAACATTGTTTACTTGATAATCTTCACTGCTATTGGTTGGTGTTGTTCGACCTTGACCCTCCTTATACATTGATCGGCGCATTAAAGGTGAAGATTGATCCCTGAAATCCATAGAAGCTCTCTCCCGTATTTGCTCCAGGTAAAATTTGCGACGCTGTTCACTTTCACTAAGTCTCTCAGCTAATTTCTGTGCCAACAGCTCAGCTTCCTCTTGCTGTGCTTTCGCTCTTTCCTCCCTCCTCCGAAGCTGTATGATTGCCCTTGCTTCACGTGCTGCATTTGATGCTTTGCGTTCCTCTTCCCTTCTAACTTGTGCCTCTTCCTTTTTTCGCTGTGTTTCAGCAAGACGCTGTAACTTCTCAGCTTCAATAAGTTTTCTGCGTTCTAAAACAGCCTCCTCTCTAGCCATATCCTCTTTTTGTTTAGTTTTTATCACTTGAAGCTTTTCAGCTCTCCTCAACTCTGAATCGTGAAGTTTCTGACGCAACATAAGCTTCTTGTTTTCTTCATTCAAGGAAGTAATGAAACGAACCTCATTAACCTTACTGCTTTCATCACCAGCTCTCCTCACAACTTGAGCTAGAAAAGCTTCATGTCGAGATTCACTACGCTGGTGGCGAGCATACATTCCTTCTCGTAACTTCATAGTGCGTACAGCCTGCCATTCATTTACACGATTTAGTTTTTCTGAGGTGCGCTGAAGCTTTTGAACCCTTTCATTCTCCAGCTCGCTTCTGATCCTCATAGCCCGTGCATGTTTTTCTTCTGCTTCCCTTTTCAGATCAAAAGCAGTTTTCTTCTTCTTATCAGGAGACATTAGTTTAGCATGCAAAATGCGTGCGCGCTCAGCACTTTTTCTGCTAATGCCTGGTGAATTTGATAAGCGAGAAGAGACACAGAAAGGAGATGAGAGAATGTCCTCCCAATTCCTCCTCTCTTTCCATGCATCCATTGATTTCCTTGAACTTGAATTTCTCCTTTCCTTGTCTTTCTCAGAAAAAGGAATCTGCTTCTTGGTGGTATTTTCTGCAGATTTAAGGTTTTTCTCAATGGCAGTTTCTGAAAATGTTTTATCTTTCTTATGAAGCAGCATCTCTGCCTCAGTTTCTTGTATGCCCTTCACAAAACCAGAGGCAGAGTTATCCCTGAAGAGTAGCATAGATGAATTGGCACTGGAAGAAGATACATTGCGTGGAGCTTCATTAACATTTTTTACAAAGTTTACTTTATTGAACCTGCCTAAGTCAATGTTCTGCTTCTTATTATTCAGGTTTCCTTTAGTGGAATATGAACCTCCACTCTGTTTCCTTGACTTCATCACTGAATCTTTGGCACTGAGCATTACATCACTTTTCCCAGCAGACTTATTGAGATGATCAACAGATACATCATGGCTATTGGAGCATTCAAGCCCCATAATTTTTGCATTATTAGCTGCAAGCATGTTAGCCCTTTCTTGTTGAATTTTCTTAAAAGCCTCCAAAGATGAAGATAGTATCTCAGCTCTCTGAGATGAAGTTGTCATTCTGCGAACCTGCAATGAGAATGAAATTACTAACCATTTTCAATAATAATAATAATAATTTAAGAAGAAAACATAAACATTCACTTCAAAAGTTCCGTGTTAGAAATAAAATATCCTTTGAATCAACCACTTCCAAGCACCCCAAAACAAAAAAAAAAAGAAGAGTAAATGGATGCACAATTCCCAAACATAAGTAACCAGATGATCAAAAGAATTTCTATTTATTATAAAGAGTAAATTACAATACCCTCCTGAGATATTGTGAAATTACAGATATGATAACCCCCTGAGATATCATGAAATTACAAACACTAACTAAAAGATCAATAATTTTACAGAAAAACCCTTTATAACCAAAATGCCAAATTTACAGCAAAAATGCCCTTACTAAGTTAGAATTCAGTTTTTGTCCATACACCAGTTATTTTAAATAAATTGATATTATTTCAATGTTACTTCACCAAATTTTAGTTTTTAAGGGGAAAACCCAAAAAATCCATTGTTCTAGTGATTGCTTTCAAATGAGTTTAAGAAATTAAATAATTCATTAGGTCGATATACAAGGATGGGAAATTAATGGATTTTTATTTAAATACATTGAATATAGATAAATTATTTAATTAAAAAATCACTGGAAAATACACGAAAGTCAAAATTATTAACTAATATTGAAATTATAGTATTAAAGTAACCAAGATAGCTAATGTTTAAAAGATAAGTTCACTGGAAAATACACGAAAGTCAAAATTTCACAATAGCTCTGGGAATTATTGTAATTTATGCAAATATCCCTACACAAAGTCTAATTAAGCTGAAGATGGTTTGTAACAAGTTGGTCAGAGGATGTGCACACGATATCACAATGCATTCTGTAATCATGCCAAAACCATAAAGAAAAGAAAAAGTTCTGATACAAAAATAGGATGATTTTAGGATAATGAACAATTATCATCTACATACAAGCAGATACATAATAATCACTATCACATCAAATCACCTACTTGAAAGTACCCAAAAAGCACAAACAAGGTTCATGGGCACACAAATTCCTAAATATAAGTGATTAGATGATATAAAAGGAATTCCCATCTGTTACAGACCATCCCCGCACAAAATCAGATTAAAGTGAACGTTTTATTGCAACAAGATGGCCAATGCACATGCCACAGTCATGTATTCAACAATCAAGATTTTTGCTTCACTTGAAGAAATGTCATTTGATGGCTCATAAACAAAACAAGCTAGCCTGGACACCATACAGAGTTAATTTCAAACAGCAATTTAGAAAAGAAATAATGGGCAATAAGGAGTTGCATCGTTTCATTGATTGTCCATTATCCTTCTCAAGGTGAATGATTGCAAGTAGAAACCAAATAATTTTCTGTTAATTGTTATGTCCAATAATGTAAAAACAAAAGCCAACATTCAACCTATATCACTAGCTAATTTCAATTTGTTATTTTACTCCCTTCTCCAAGGAAACAAACAACAAAGACATCATGTTTCGGTTTTAAAAGTTGTATTCCATTTTTCTTGTCTTCCAAAAATCCAAGTTAAAAGGCATGCAAGCAAAAGGACCCTGATGGTACCTAGAAAATAAATTTTCTGACCGATGCACATAGGGAATCTACATTTGGGTGCATATGCAGACAAATACACAAATAAAATCCATAATAAACTTCTTCTCAATTGAAACAGGGTATTATTAAAACCCCAAAACACTCATGAAATGAAAACAATATTCCAAATATAATACACATCAAAGCATAACCGTATTTATATGCATGTGTTATGGAACTTCATGTTTTCATACTCAATTCTTTTTTAAAAAAAAAAAAAAAACAAAAACATCATAGGGAAGAAACTCAATATGTTTTCTTCATGTCTTTTTGCTGGAAAATTAGCCAAGGTCTAGGTTATATTTTCAATTAGTATTTTATTTTAGGTTTTTTATTCTAAATAGGAATAGTTAGGTCAGGAGTTGAGGGTATCTAAGTCCTTGTTGGGTTTGGACTGCTAAAACTCTACAAATAAGCATGTAGTCTTTCAATATTTTCATTGCAATTTATGAATAAAATTCCAGCAATTTGCTTTTGATTGTGTGATGTAATCTCCCTTACGTGTGACTTCTAAGAACCCTAGGGGAGAAGCTTAGGTTTCCTTAATCTCTAGGTGTGACTCCTAGAAACCTTATTAGTGTGACTATAATAATTTATACAATTTTCGGTATACGAACCCTATCAATCTACCATAAGACACTCATCAATAATCCCTAAACAACCTCTAACACATACTTAATCAACCCTACAACAATTACCCAGAAAAGATTCAGCCTAAAATCTCCTAAAATTACTGTTCACATCAATGTCTACAGCCATAAACAGCCTCTAAAAGTCAGACCCAAAACAGCCCTTTAAGCTGTTCTGCTTCACCAAGTTGTCCTGCATCAAAGAATTTCTAGAAACTTTCATCTCAGGAAAGAAAAACTAATACTCCAATTAAATCAACAAAATACTGATAATAAGAACTGAGTTTGTAACTTGATAACTTCCTTGGAAGAAACTTTGAATTACAATGAAATGAAATTAGAAAATCAGTTCTATTTTGAATCATTTATTTTGGTTTATATACTATTTATCTTTTTGGATCAAACAATTTTTTTTTTCAGGTAAATGATTAACATTAATTATGATGGTTTGGTGACAGTAATTTTACGTCAATCAATATGGCATTTCCACAAGACAAATAGGAAAGCATTTACCTCCCATGACATAGCATGTGGCCTGTGATGCTCAGACTTCAAGCATTTTACATCAATCGATTGAGGAGAAGACCTTTTCACATTCTCAAACTCCTGTACTCGTCTAGTCAGTTCTTTAAAATCGGATGCAGCTTCTTCAAGAACAAGAATGGCCTCTTTCATCTGTCCTATGTCACATTCTAGCTCGCAAAGAAGATAGAGTTCATCCACAGCCCTGTTGAGATTCTCAAACAGAAAGCACCAAAGTCGTTCCCTAAATCTTTCTTTGCTTTCACCTGTGTCACATTCTCCAAGGAAGCCAGTTCTGTGAACTTTAAATAACTCATTGTGCAGTGCCACATCAGGTGGTCCCTGAGGGTCATCAACAGATGCAGTAACAGCAACTTCTCCTGATATTTCAGGTACATACTTCTCAGATGCAAGTGACTCATTATCCTTGGCGATAACTGCAGTGGTTGAGTGGCTATTTGTAACAGGTTCAGTAGAAATTTCAAGATTAGTCTTTTCAGGTGGAAGCAACTCACTGTCCTGGGGAATCATCACTGTGCCTGAATTCCCATTTCCCACTGGTAATTCAGAAATTTCAGGTGCAGCGCTTCCAGTAAGAAGCAACTCACTGTCCAATGGAATAATTGTTGAATTCGTACTCATAACTGTTAATTCAGAAATCTTTAGCCCGTGCAACTCAGACACACCAGCAGGAACATTAAGTTTCATCTCTCGCACACTGTCTCCACCAGATGGATGGGTAGAACAAGAAAAATCATCATCTGTTGTTTTAGAATTTTCAGTGATTTTTTCCTTGCAACTTTGTGGATAATTTGGAACAACCATTCTGCCATCTGTACTTGGTACCTCTACGTCTTGAGATGAAGTTTCACTAACATCTTTACTGTTTTTTCCATGTAAATCTTCTTTATTAGTGAATGGAAATGTTTGATCAGGAGAAATATCTACATTTACTGATGAGGCCACCAATCTGTTTTCTTGAAGGTTGCTAGAAGAAGAAACATGTGAAACAAAATGACAGTTATTCTCTGGCTTCCTATCCACCAAATTATTATTTCCTTCACCAACAAACTTTTTAACCACTTGAGAATTATTTTCACCATGCAGAATCAATAAATCATCCTCTAGATCTCCCCACTTGATCTTTGGAACATCAGGCTCGTCCTTCAATAACATTTTCTGGGTGTCACCAACTTTGGCATTAGAATTGGTAATCAACACTGGCGACAACTTGGAACATCCACTATCTTCCCCATGTTGTGTAACCAATAATTTATGGGGCAGGAACACCCTGTTTTCATCTTGGTTTGACATGGAAGAAGAGTTCGCAGAGTTGCCACAACCATTTATGGAATGATTTGGCCCTCCCTTTGAATGATGGGATACATGCTTCCCACACAAATTCCTGTTTTTTTCATTCGATGATGATTGGGTAATATGATAACTGGAACCATTCTTTCCAGAAAATCCTGCAGCCGAGCTATGCAATGAAAACTTTGAGCTGCTTCTATGCTTCTGGAGAAAAAGTACAGAAAACCAAAACCTTAGAGCACGTCAAGGGCAAATAAACAAACTGCCTGCTGCTTAGAAAAGTCATCAAGAAGGCTACATCATGTTATCACCTAGGGAAAGTGAACCATTTAGAAACATTATAAAAAAACCTAACCTAATTAACTTTGTTAAAGAAGGAACAATCTCAAACAACAGTTCCCGATGAAAAAAAAGAAAGATGTGACAACTTGGAAGAAAAAGGAAAAAAGATGGGAGCTATGTACTGGTTCAATGCACAAACATAAAATACCCAAGGCTCACAAACTCAACAGGAGCATAAATGCAGCCGCTCTGGAATGAGAACCCCTAAAGTAAAAGAGATCAATTTGAGGTCTGATAAACCCAAGCACTTGATAGAGTTATACAGATTCCTTGAAACACATAACTTATCACATTGACCAAATTGAAGAGATGATCACAAGTAAGCACATTATATATATATATATATATATATATATATATATAGCAGATGGCATATTCTATATGTTTCTATTATTCAAGCTTCAGATTTTGTTTATGATCAAAGAAAATAATAATACATGTATGAATCTCACTTAGCAAAGCTAAATACATGATCAATGGCGTGGATAGAAATATATGCTGAAATATCCAACCAGCTGAAGCTTAATAGAAAAGAGGCATCCACAAAACATAATATTCTTTTTTCTTTTTTCTTTTTTCTTTTTTCTTTTTTAGCTTCCTTATCAACTAAACAATGGGAATACTTAACGAATGACAAAAACAACACCTTTTTCACTTGAAACCATCCTGATCCCTGATCATCCACTGCTTCTCCACTGTTCTCCATTACCAATTTTAACCAGATTGGAACCAAAAAAGAAAGCAATCTACAACAAACAAACACTATTCAGATTCATCATAAGAAAACCCCAGAATTTACAAAAGAGAGGAGTGCTAAAATTCTCTCAATTTGTACAACAAAATGCAAACTTGATGAATAATACAGGAAGAAGAGGATCAAAATCGAAATGGGTAATGAACAAAATTGAGTTTAGAAATGAAATAAAAAGGTTGGAATTTGATGATTTCATATAAACTAATGAAACGAAAGAAGAACAAAAAGGTAAGAGGTTGTTGAAGTGGGTTTCTCAGGGGATGCAATAGCAGTGCAATTGATAGAAAGAAAAGGTGGGGATTTTAGCATTGTAAAATTCTCAAAAGAAAAGAAGTTTGGTTAGGTTTTTTTTTTCTTTTAGATTTGTTAGGGAAGAAGAGGAAGGAGGGAACAGTAGAGCGAGTCGGACTTTCATGTTTCATGGGGAATTTCCCTACGTCCTTTGCTTTTTATTTTGTATTTAAAATGTACCTTTATTTAAAAAAAAACATTAAATTAAATTAAATTAATAGAATTAGCCAAAAGTCGGAGGCGTTGCATATGTTTTTTTGGTTGTCTATTTTTTTTCTTTATATTGCACAAAAGTAGATATATAATATAATAGATAATTTATTTCTAATATTTTGTTGGAATAATAAAAAGGCTAAAACGGAAAGTAAATTTAATATACATATAGACTCAGCTTACTATTTATCACTCCATTATAATTACCATTTCTTTCTTAAGGAAAAAAAAATAATGGTCTTGATATTAAAAGTATTTTTATTTTTCACATGGTTAATTAGATGTTATTAAAATGATAAAGGGATAAATATTTTTTTTTTCACTTTTAAATGCATAATTAAATTATTAAATTTTTTTAAAGTAAAAATTTTAATTATATCATACAAGAGCTTCTTAGTCTTTTTAGTTGTATACACACTAAAATAATTCAACTGTCTTTAGAATCAAAACTTTTAATTATTGCATCTAGAGTATTTTTTTGTCTTTTCATCAAGTTTTTTTTATTTTATTTTTTAGTTGGCCAAGGGTAATTTAATCATTTAATGAACATAAAATATTAATATAATTAAAAAAGTTGTTGATGTGCCTTCATGTGAGAAATGTTTACAGTTTTTTAATAGCACGTGCATTGTCTTCTAGTGGTTAAAAACATTATTCTAGTTGTTGAAATTGTTATGACATCTTCTTTCTACTGGGGCGGGGCGGGGCAACGTTGGTGGGATGAATTATCATTTGTAAAGCTTTTCTTTTTCCCCCTCTTTTATATCTCATTCCCTCAAAAAAAAAAAAGTGTTAGGCTTTTATAATTTCAAAGTTGCCTGTTTAGTTATTAATATTTTAACTTTGATCTTTAATTTTTTAATTTTTAATTTTTGTTCTCAAATTTTTTGTAAAAGTTCAATATCAATTTGTGATTTTTTTTTTCAATTTTGTCATTATTCTTTTGACTTCTAATTTTGTTTCTTGAACTTTTCGTACAATTTTTATTTGTTTTTAATATTATCTTTCAATCCAAATTTATGGTATATTATTTTTTTTCTAATTTGATCCCCAGTTTTTTTTATTAAAGTGAATTTTCTTTTCAATTTTGTCCTCTATTTATTTTTATTTCAATTTTTACCCTTGTTCTTTTAAGTGTTATTTTTTTATTTTGTATCTTTTTGTATATATATATTTTTTAATTTCATCTTTTAATATTTAATTGATTGGGGATTGGGCTTAAAAGTTTTCTATATATAATGCTTTCAGTCTAATGACGCAGGTTATGAGTTTGAATTATTAGCGCGGATTGACATTATTTTTTATACTTATTTTTTTCGATTTCATTGTTCAACATTGGTTTTTTTCTTTATAAAAAAAAATTTGTGGTTTTTTTCCCAAATTATCCTGATCATTTTTTTCAAGAAAGTTTTGGTTTGTTTGCTATTTTTTCTAATTCATTTCATCTAATTAAAATAAAATTAATTAATTTGACCTGGTCCACAAACCAAGTCATAATTTTATTTTCTTTCTTTAAAATGTACTTGTGGCACTTCAACATCATTTTTTACGAAAAAAATAAGCCTTATGATGTAGTGTGGAACCACATCTACTGCTATCTATTTTATGCATTGCATATTTTTTTTCAATTGGAAAATCATATGTTGTTCCCTTTTCTTTAATTGATAAAATTTATTATCAAAATATTTTTTAATTTTTTAATTTGACAATATTCATTTACAAAAAAAATGAAACTAGAAACTAAGTTTAATGTGTATTATGGTAGTTTTTATGGTTGTGATTTAAAAAAATAAATTAAAAAAAAACTATAATTTATAGCTTTTCTCAAACCTTTACCCACAATTTAAGATGAAAAGCATGTTTCAAGCAATAAAAATTAAATAAATTTTAAAGTTATGATAAATTTAAAAACAAGTTTAATTACATTTAACCACAATGCCAATAATAGTATTACAAAACATATCAAATAGAAAATCATAGTGAACATTTTATGGAGATGATCAATACTCAAATAGATGATATTTTGCAATGAACCTTAGAATGAATGAGGTTAAGGAATTGTGAATAATAATATTCTTTTGTTGTTCTTGTTCATAATGGACAATAAATTGCATCATTATTGGTTAATTAAAAACTTGATATTTTATAGATTCTACTTTTATAGATTAATGTCATAAACTTGGTTTAAATATGGTTATATCTTTAGTTGAACAATGAAAAGAAATCCTATCGACAATTAAAAAAACATGATGACATAATTCAGTTTTAACAATAGTAAAGATATAATAAAATTTTGATTTAAATCAAATATCATAACCATATTACATCACAATTACAAATTACAAAGAAAATTAAAAGAGTTTCTAGTTTCACTATAGAGTGTTTAATTGTGTTTTCCCTCACATTTCACATGAATTACAATAGTTCTTTTTTTTTCATTTTAGTCATCAATTTTTATTTTTAATTATATCATTTTATGAGTTGTTTAGGATGATTTATGAGTTAGTTATCTTTCATCTTTGAGTGTTCTACAAATTCCAAGGTTTTTATCATATTTAAAAACTTGATTAGAGACTGATTTAATGAGATATAATTTCAATTTTAAGTAAAGGGACATAATTAAAAGAAAGGGAACCAAACTGAAAAACAAAAGAAAACTACGTGGCCAATCTTGAATTCATGTGGAAAAGTACTTTTTAGTCCACCATATTTCTTTTGATTCTTTTATAGTCCTTTTATTTTTTAAAAAATTTTAGTTTTAATCTGAAACTTTATTTTGTTTATTTCTCAGTCCTTAGGTTGAGAATATAGAGAAAGTTGCTGAAAAATAACGAAGAAAAGAGAAAGTTCTTAGTTAATCATATTCTAACAATAAAAAAAAGTTGATCTCGGTGTCAACAAGTTCTATTTGATGTGAAGAGTTCCATTTAGATATTTTTTAGCCTTTATCTTACCGGAAAAGGCAGATTGAGGTTAAAGAAGATTTTTTTGATTTAATTTTATGTTTATAAACCAATTTATAGGTGATTTTTCTTAATAGTTACCTTATCCAATAAGTATGTCAATTCTCACTCGAAACCCGACCCAAACCTAACCCAACACACACACGCTATTTTATTTTATTTATTGAATAATAAATAAAATTTGGATAATTGAAAGCTATATAAATACTCAAAACTCGACGGATAATGTATGAATATATAATTTTTTTACCTGATGAATAATAGATATGATATGGATATAGAGAAACCTAAACCATAGGTACCCATTGTCATCCTTATTTTTTGGGTCCAAAGAAACCATGTCTGATTTTTTTTACTACCTCTCTAATGGTTGGAATCTGGATAAGCAAATAACGCATCATCTATTTTATTATTTTTTCAAATAAAAAGATAGATGACATATTATTCATCCCGTAAACAAAAAGAGAAAAAAAAAAAAAGAAAGAGGTCAAGGGCATGGGCCTGACCTTACAAGCTTTTTGTTTTGAGCCATGCATGCGGGCCCTATATATTTGGCTTAGGTGCTTCACCTTTTTCTGTGGTTTTTTCTTTTTTAATATTTTGATGGTTTTTAGATATTTTATAGGTTTTTGTTGGAATCTTGACAATTTATTTTTTAATTATTATGTATCTAATATGTAAAAACAATTAACAAATTGCTCATGAATAATTAATGAAAATATAATTTCTATTTCTTAAAATTTTAATATATTTTTATATGATTTTATCACATTTATGAATTGTTTTTTTCACTTCAATTCTTTTAATATTTTCTTTAAAAAATGATTTTAAGATCATGATAGGTTTTTGTTTAAAAAATAATGCTTACAATTAAAAAAAAACATGCTTTCATAAAACAAATAATAATCAAGAAATGCATTAATAAGAAAATGAAGTTTAGATTTAAGAAATATATATTTTTTTCAACTTAATTCAAATGATTTAAATTTTTAACAAACCTTTATTTTAATTAAAAAAAAATATTTTTGTTAAAATAATCAAGATATGAATTAATAAGAAAATGAAGTTTAGATGGAAATATTTTTTCCCCTACTTATTTCAAATAGTTAAAATTTTTAACAAAACTTTATTTTAATTATTACTACATTTATTAAAAACAAATCCTCTGCATAAAATTTTATGCCATTGTTTTTAAGAAAATTAAGATTTTTTACGATGATATTATCGATTGTTTTATTGGTAATTATATATTAGCTTAATGTGTGGGATTCTTAAAATAATTTTCTTATTAATATTGAAAGAGAATAAAATATTTTTATTTTTAATTGTAAGTTTTTTCATATATATTTTTTAAATTTATTGTTCTTAATTTTTTTTGTATAGTTGCAAAGAGATGATAGGTTTATGATCTTTTTATTCTTTTAATTGAAGGTGCTTTCATGATCATAATAAATTTTTGTATAAAACAAATACTTCTCATAAAAAAAACATGTTTTTGTCAAAAGTATAAAAAAATACATGAATAAGAAAATTTAGTTTTGCATTAAAAAATAACCATTATAATTTTTCCAAGCTTTTTTTTTAATGAATTATGCTGGTAATAATGAAAATAATCTTATTGTAAAAAAAATTGCATGAGTAAGAAAAGACAATTTCAATAGAAAAAAAATACATTTATGCTCAACAATTTATTCATTGTTTTTTCAACAAATGTCTTTTTTTAATAAATATTTAATTAAATAAAAAATGAATTCTAAAACACAAAATTATTAGACCTAACCAAAGCCATGCTCAATGGGCAAGTTAACCTATTTGACTCAGTTCATTCTAGAACATCACTATTTCAATTTGTTTTCAAAAAGTGTTAAATCAACATAGTATTTTTTATTTTTTTAAAACAAATTAGTTTTGATTGAGTAAACCAATTTGTGACTATACCCACTAGTTTCATTAGGCCATGTTGGGTCAACACCCACCGAGTTTGCTTTAAAAGCTAAAATGATGTAGAAGTCGGGTCGAAGGGTCACCATGTTGACCTACGAGCTTTGCTGAGTTTAACACATTGTCATAAAGTTCATCATGACAACACGCATTCAACTAACTAGTACCATCTTAGTAGTTCATTATTATTATTCTTGATATTCGTATCATCCCAAAAATATATCGCTCTAACTCGTATAGTACATGTGCCTTTATATTTTGAAAATTAATTGATGTAATTTATCATAATTGGAGCACACAAATTTATTTCCTAGTTTGATTTCAATAAATTTGTAATAAAGAATTATAATTTTAGGGTTTAGTTTTGTAACAATGCTTACAAAATAGAATAAAAAGATATAAACATATATGTTACCTCAACTAGTTTTAAGAAATATAATACAAATAGTGTAAGGTTATTATATTAAAGTATGCATCGAAGGGGCCTTTTATCTAATTATCATGCAAAAACATTTACGAGGAAAAAAAAATCTAAGTGGAATATTAATTGAATTATTATTTATTCACAATTTATCAATAGAGATAATAACTAATATATTGAAATGCATTAAAGGGGCTTTGTAGTCTCATGTTTCTCTTTTTGTGACGTGGATAGTCTGACTTTTTGTTAATGTTTGTTTTTGTGGCAATTGTTACATTTTTGTCTAACCTCAATTGTATGGTGTTTGGTTATAAAATGAAGCTCTGGTTTTGTTCATGGGATCCACCAATAAATGAGGTTTGACTTAGGTTTTGGTGAAGTAATTTTTACATGCTTTTAGCGAACTACTCATCCTGTGTTTTTTATTTTTACCTACTTTTTTATTATTGAAAAGACACAAACTAAAACAACTTTCAAAATTCTCCTTAGTTCAAGAAACAACTATATGAATAAAAAAGCTATAAATTGTATCTAAAATGTTTGGAGTGTTTATATTTGAACAGTCCTATATCAATATTTGACGAAAACAGAAAAAACCAATTTTTTAATTTATTAAATGATAAGACAGAATGAAACAGGTATATGAATTTAATTGCTCTTGTTTTTGTAGTTAAGTAATAATTAACAAGTATATTATAGTGAAATACATATTCCTTTGTGTATAGATTATGTTTGTGATGAGACTGGAGTAAGTTTAATGAGATAATAAAACGAACATTGTAATTTACATGATTGTTTTTACAATGTATTAATAATCAAATGTATATAAATGTAATTGCAAAATAAGAAATTACTACATATTCTTTTTAGTCATTTTATTATCAACATTAATTTCAACCATAGTTTTAACAAAACATATTGGACATACTTTTTGCTAGACAACAAATTCAACCACAGTTTTAATCAAACACATATTTTAATCAAACTAATCACAACTAAAAGTGATTTTTATAAACTTATTTTTTTCAAATCACAACCATAAAAGCGACCGCAATACCAAACACACTCGAAGAGTGACTAGATTGTCATGTGTATGATGCTGGTTGTGTGAGGTTGGCCAGGCTTGGTAGAAATCTATTGAACTTGACACAAATTGGTCAAATTCGATAGTTCGTTACTCATTGATGACTCTAGCGTTCTTAAAAGAAGATTACAATCATTTTTCCTCTTTTTTCGAATATAGCTCTGATGGGTTGATGAGCTTTAGAGATATGTGCTGTTTAGATTTGACTCAAATAAAGCTCAAGTTGTTAGAGTTGTTTCTTTCTAGGATTAGGATAACGACATCATTGTGCATTTAATGCACAAGCCACTTGCCCTCACCTTATATCTCTTCCTAATATTGGAAGAGCTACTTTTTTTGAAAGGGAATTTCCACTTTGAGGCTATCAATTGCAATTTCCTTTCCCTTAGTGTCTTTTTGCATATGCTATGTTTCCTATCAGGATGGAACTAAACAAGTGGCTTTTGAGTTTTTTCTTCTTCCATTTTCAAATTTTAATTTAGCAAGAAATAAAAGGTTAAAGGACATGTAAGTAGAAAAAAGAGCAATTAATGAGAAAATTGGACGAGAGCACTTAATTGGAAGTTTTAAAAAAAGTTGACATGCTCAAATGCTAACAACTAAAGTCCATGAATCCAATTGAAAAAAGGTGTTATTGGCTACCATTTTTTGTGCAAAAACCTTAAATTATTCTTTCCTCTTTCTAAAAGAAAATAATAAGTAACTCTCTCAAAAAAAAAATCCCCACACCATTTTTCTTTTCCTTTTCTTCTTCTTATTTTCTCCCTTCTTTCTCTCTTTACCAACCTAAACCTTCTTTATCTCATTTGAATCTGACCCCACCATGACCAATAATGCCCTTAATGTTCCTCCTCTCTATCTATAAAAATAAAAATCAATGACAATAGCATAGAAAATTGACCTAGTCACCTTTCTCTCTTTCCAATCAATAACTAGTAAAAACAATAAGGCAATAATAATGTCGAAAAAGATGAAGTAGGGAACATCAAAATTTTTCCGGCCATGATATCCTCCTCTTGTTAGCATTGAGCTTCACTCCTATGAAAAAAAAAGGTTAATTAAGAGCTAGTCCTATTATTGAGCATGCTCTACAACTAATTGATTGGTTTCACTTAACACTAACACTATATATATGTGTGTGTGTGTGTGTGAATATAAAAGTTTCATTAATGAATTTAGATTAAAAATAAAGTTCTTAGAATAAAAATTCTTTATAAATAAAATTATAAAGTTGTTATAACATTGAGGGTTCTTATTACATTAAAGTCAATGCTTCATTAAGATTAGATATTAATTACAGCTATTAAGACCGATACATATTATGATTCGTTCTTTATAAAAGATAACAATTATTCTTATAGGCCAAGTTATAAGGGACACATGAAACTAAATATAGGTGCTTGTTTAATAATAAGTTCAATAAACTGACTTGTATAAGGATTTCATATAAAATATTACTTTTATTTATGAAAAGACTCATGTGCAGTTGTGAAGTGTTCTTATACTTGAGATAATTAAGTTATTTTATATAGGGACTACTATATTGTGATCTTGATTACACATTGCTTTAATTAAAGGTATCAAATGAGCAGATATTGAATATAACAAAAAAAAATATAAATGTATTTGAGTGATCAAAAAAGGATTCATCATTATAGAAAAATTACAAAAAATGTTTCGCTTGTTATCGAATAACATTTTATGAAATCCTTGCACAATGTGGAATGAGATTTAAAAGAATGACAAATATTCTCTAACAAACACAGAACATACTTATAAATGTAAGAATATAAAACAAAGATATATCTAAAAAAGAAAACAAAGCCTAAAATTGGAAGAAATCTTACTTAAACTTATATTAAAGCAAATACAGAAGGTATGGATTTGGATATAAGTAATACAAAGATAAAGAAAATGAGGGTTTTTCCCTTAAAGATATTGGTTTTCTCTGCTAAAGAGTTGTCTAAAGAAAATTGCATGCCTTCAACAAAAGAGAAAGCTACCTATATATAGGGAAAAATGATAGCAAATTTGAAATTTTACAAATTCTTGTAATTATTTTGTGTTTGGAAGTTTGTACGATGTAACTGTCTATCTTATCTTCCAACACTAAAAGTTTTTTTTTGTTGTAGTTGCAAGTGGAGGAGAACGTGTCTTCTTGTGCTGATATAAATCTTTAGACTAAGAGTATGAAAGGCCAGGAGAAGATGGGCCGAGATGGACCTCCCATAAAGGCCTGTGAAGATAGGCCCAATAAAAACAGAACAAAATTAAAAATGAGCCATAAATATTTTTGGCCTTAAAAACTCTTTTTTTTACACAAACATACACATATATACAGAAATGCCTAGGGTTTTTGTATAGGAGAGAGAATGCCAAAACAATTATCTTCATTTTCATCTTCTAGGTTGATTATGGATTCTGAAGATGAAGAGGAAATGAAGTCATTTGATTTGGAGTCATTTTATAGGAGCTGCTTCATAATTTTAAAATACTATTCTTTGGATTTTGTTGCAGCAAGAAGGGTTGAAGCATGAGATTTTTTGGCTAAGAACTTAGATTAGGGGTTTAAGTCTTTAATCTCATCTTTTTTATTTTCTTTTAACCATTGTAAGACTGTAGGTTTGGAAGTCTTGGATTTTGTTGCAAAAGAGTCCTATCATTTGACTTTAAATCTTTTTATGAGAATGAGGGGATCCATGTTGAGTATTGTAATTAAAGTACCTTAAGCAGATCCAAGGAACAAAGAATTTTGAGCAAAAAAGAAGTGGTGGAAATATTTTTTCACTTTCTGTGGATTTGTAATTTTGTTTGAAGATGGTGTAACCATTTTTAACCATAAGATGAGGTTGAAGAAGGTCATATAAAGCACCAAAATAGTCCCACCATTGACGAAATCAGTTTGGTAATTTTGAAGTGTTCATGGAGTCGTTAAAGTAGAATAGATAAGAATGAATACCCTTAGAGTTTTGGAGAAGGAATGTTTTAAAAGCATGCTTGGTAATCCTAATAGGTGTAGGAGCGACAATGGTTATGTAGTGTCGCTTGGAAACTTACTAGAAAAGAAATTTCTTTGTGAAAAGCTTGTTTCTAGTTAGAAGGGTGAAGGATTTTTTTGGATAAATGCAGTAAAAGATGCGGATTCAAGATGAATTTATTGAAGTTTGAAGTGTTTAAATCTGACTAATCTTGTTATTTCAAGGACTTCCATATAATAAAGCTAGTTTTTTAAAATCCCATGGTTTAAAATTCTAGTCTGAAGAAAAAATCTGTAAAGGTGCTATTGATGGATTAGGATGAAAATATCCATCTTCAATAGACAAAACATTTTAGATTTTTTTTTGGTAATATATTCAGATTTTTTCTTTTGAAATCTTTTTGTTTTGAGATAAATCAATTTGAGAGTTTTGTAAAGATTAAAGCAAGGGTTTTTGAGAAGAAGATCTTGTTTTAGTTTTGGAAATTGGTTAAGAAAAGTTACCTTCTTTAAATGATTTATGGCTTATAATTTGTAAAGCCAGAAGTAGTTATGAAGAATTTGAAAAAGAATCTACCTATGTTTGTACCTAAGAAGAATGATTTGTTTCTTTTTCTTCGGTAACCATATCAATCCATGATTTGATTGGTTTTGCAAAAAAAATTATTGAAGAAAGGAGTTTTGAATGGTATAAGAGGTTTTGAAGATTCAAGTTTTTGTTATGGGGTTTTGCCCATATTTCTAGATTTTGGTGGCATCAGAACCTGTTTTGAAAAAATCAGGTATAAAATTAGTATCTCCTTTTATAAATTCTATATCAAAATAAAAATACTAAGCATAGCTTGTGATTAGGCAAAAATTTGTTTTGATGCATTGTTTTGAAAATCTTTTTGTAAAAACCACTTTAGCTGATTTGTAATCAATACACAAAAGAAAATTTTTGTTTAGTAAGTCAATTTGAAATTTTGTAATGCACATGACAATCGAAAGAATTTTTTTTTTTGATGGTTGAATAATTCTTTTGACAATCATTTCAATGTGCAAATGTAAATTAAAGAATATGTTTTTTAAAATTTTGAACTTACTTAAGGATACCACCATAACATAACTCTAAAGCATCTGTTTCAACTATTTAGGGAGCTAGGGGATTGGCTATATATAAGCAAGGGATTTATTATACCTATTTCTTGATCTTTTTAACAATGCTAGAATGTTCATTAGACCATGGTACAATATTTTTTCTTAACCTATCATGCAATGGTTTTGCTAGATGGCTAATGTTTTGATAGAAGTCTAAGACAAAGTTAAGACTCCCTAAACATCTTTACATCTATTTTTATCAAGGATTTTGTTAAGAAATTTACTAGCAAAGGTGAGAAATCTCTCTATAAGCGTGATTGTGCCTTGTAAAATATAGTGACAAAGAAAATAAATATGAGTTTGGAAAAAAGAATTCTTAGTTTTTAAAACAACTAATCCATTTTTCTTTGCAAGATGAAAGAACGTTTGTAAATGTTTAAAATGTTCTAAAGAGTTTGAAAAAATAAGAACATCATCAATGTAAATTATGCAAAATCTTGAATATGGATTAAAAATATAATTCATGATTCTTTAAAAATTCCAAGAAAGAATTTTTAAATCCAAATAGCATTACATTTCATTCATAGTAACCAAAAAGAACTGTAAATGCAGTTTTATAATGATCTTTTGGATGAATCTCTATTTGCTAAAAACCTGATTTCATATAAAATTTTAAAAATACAAATGTAGAATGTAATTTTTGCAATAAATATTTCTTGTTTGGAATATGATATATAATCTATTTCAAAGCTTTATTCAAAGGTTTGTGGTTTATGACGAGTCATGGTGTGCCTCTTCTATTTTTAATTTTTTATCCACATAAAAAGTCGCACATGACCAAGGCGATCTAGATTTTTATAAAACATTTATATTGTAAATCTTGGATTTCAAGTTTACAATATATTCTAGTTCTCTATTCATCTGGATAAGTCTAGCTTTTATAGGTATTTGTTCTTCTATTAAAATTGTCATCATATGGTAGATCAACCACGTGTTGTTTTCTTTTTCAAAAAGTATTTGGTAAATCAGAAGAAATCTCTTATTCTATTTTGTTTTGGAAATCTGAAGTTCCTTTTTGTAATACATGATTTTGTAATTATTGTTCTATTTTTTTTTAAAAAAATACATCTTGTTTGAGATGCATGAACTGAGTTTTCTTTTCAAAAATCAAAGTGTTTATTTGATGAATATAAGTAGAATATGCTTTGTTATATTAAGATTTCTAGTTTTTGGTTTTTCTAGTAAAAGAAAAACAAGTTTTAAACCATTAATTTTTGAAGTAATATTTTCATAGCCAGTTTTATAAGGAATGATCATATCACTGAAAATAGTGCCTAGAATAACAATATGATTAATATCATTTGTAACAACAAAAAAAGTTTTTAAGATACAAACCATTGTTTGAAATGAATGCTTGAGTTTGATTTTTTATTACTAATTTAGTATTGTTTGTTGTAGAAAGTTTTTTAGAAGTACTTTGTAAGAATCATTTTGGAACTATTTCTTCTTTGATACAATTTAAATATACATCTATATTAAATAAGACAATAGTATCTATTTGAAAAAAATTAGGAAATTCTTATGAAATGCTTTTTTTGAAGTAATTTGAGTTAAAACATGGAGAAAAACTTCAAGAACATGCTCGATATTTGTCAATGTATGATCTTTTAGGCCATGTTCTATATCATGATTAGACTCTAATTCCTATTAGAATCTAATTCATTTCCTAATTTTGTAAAAAAAAGCTGAAATATGGCAGAATCTTTTTATTGTGCTTGTTTAAGGTTGCTAAGCTTAGTTTTGATTTTAGAATGTAATTTGGGGATAATAGCTAGAGGTTTAAATCTTTTTTTGTTGAGGATTTTTGTAAGATCATAAGTATTTGTATTAGTTAAAGGTAGAATGGAATGATTTTGAACAAACTATGGTGGTTTTGATTTATCAAAAGTATTTAAGAGTTTGTTTAGGTAAGTTTTTTACAGTTGGGGGTCATCAAGACGTTTAATGGCTTTAAAGATGAATTCTTGATCTCTGGTAAGGACATTGATTTGTCTAGAAATGTGGTTAAAAGAATCTTCTAAGTCAGAACTAGATGTTACCAACTTATCAATTTATAGAGGTTCCTTAGAAGTGTCTTAAAGGTTTGTTTCAGTTTCAAAAACTTCAAGTAAAAGAGATTGAATATGATGAATAACTTTTTCTTCTAATTGAAGTTCATGTAGTTCGATATTTACATGATAAAAATTGAAAGTATGACCTTTTTAGCCATATTTGTAACAGGGAATGGTTTTGAGGTTAAATCTAGGTTTGGATTGAGAATTTTTTGTTGGTTTTTTATGGGAGATTTTGTAGTAAAGTTTAGATTTGGTATGAAAACATTTTTTGTATTTATTGGTTAATTGTTTATGAAGTGGTTTAGAAGGTTTTAGGTGAGTCTTGGAACAGGTACCACCATATGTTGGCTTTTTAATGGATAAGTAAAACTATTGACAAAGACTTTTTAACTCATGTTTGGTTCGTTTTATTTCTCACTTAAGATGTTTTTGGAGTTTAAGATCTTGACAGATCTTGAGACCTTTCTTTTGGGTGAAGCTAAAAAGTTCACCGTATATTAGATGGTCATAGTGGATAATTTTATTGCTAGAGGTGTCTTTGATTTTGTTTCTAACTCTCTCTCTCCTAGAAGGGTAGGTAATCCAGCAAGAAATTTTTCTTTTCAAAAAGGATTATTATAGTCTTCTTAGAGCATAAAACGAGTGAGAAAGGTGTTTTTGTACCATTAAAAGTCATTAAGTTTTTTGCACCTAATGTTTAAAAGAACAACATTTTTATCTTTTAGATGGGATGGATCACCTATGAAATGTAGAGAAATAGTTAGTATCAGGGTTGATACTATATCTTAGATGGTGTTGCCATATGGGTTAAGGATCAGTGTTTGGTCTTTATATGTTTGAATGTATTATAGGATCTCCAATCATTAGGCATTAATGAGATAGTAATCCCACCATCCTTTTAATTGACCAAAAAAATCCTATAATTAAAAATTCATTTATGGCCTTGTCTAATAACCAATATGAGTTTTGTAAGCATTGATAACTATGATCGTTTGTTGTAAGGTATTTTAGATGTTGTATTCTATCATTCCATCAATGTTCCATTCATAGAGAGAAGAGGCATTGAACTTATGTTGGTTAATAATGTCTGGCTTATTTTTGGATTCCTATGTCTAATGTAATAGGAGTTGTTATAGGTGTATGGTTTCTCCAATAAAGTTTGTTTACTTCAGAAATCTCTTCTTGAAAGGCTTTTTCTTCAGCAAAAGTTTGGGTTTTGTCATGTTGTATGGTGTTTACATGGCTTATAGAAGTTTAAGGATGGTTACTGATTTGGGTGTGTTAGGGGCAATTAAGGTGGAAGAGGAAACTTCAAGGTGGTTGAGATTTTTCATACAAATTCGCATATTACTTGTGAAATTGTAATCGTAGTTTCGTCTTTACTTATTTTCATATTTTTCTTACTTCTTGAGTCATATACACATATTTGGATACACTGCTAAAGTTGTTATAATTGGTGTTGATTCAAGTTCCGTAAGAGTCGAAAAAAGGTGAGATGATAAGAAAAAGGCGTAACGAGCATATTTGAGTGAAAAGTCTATATTTAAGTGAAACACAAGAAGAGTGCAAACACTTGAGGGAGTGAGTGAGGAATACATATTTCTTATCAACTAACCAATTTTTAGATTAAAAAAATGTCAGAGGCAAGTAACAACATGTCACCACAAAGAGGAGAAAATAAAACTGTAACTCAGATACGCATTATAAATCAATGGATGGATTGATTGACCAATAAATTTGGAGATAGGTTGGAGAGGAAACATGTTAATAATTATGGTAGGGTTCAAATTAGGTCTGAGCGAAGAGAATTTAATGCAAGGAGGGCTGTTAGGCGAGTTGACACTAATATGGATGAGTTTATGGTTAATAGTGTGAATATAAGTGATGTTGATTTTGAAGATGTGTTCGTAGGACATTAGGAACCTTTTGGACAATAACATAATTGTTAGTTTATAGGGAAAATGTATGGTGATAATTTTGGATAAAGGGTAATTATAGGTATCGGGACCATAATGCTGAGTTAAGTGGAAATTTAGGTACAATTAAGCTGAAAATACTAGCTTTTCAAGGAAAGCCTGATCAATAAGTTTATTTAGAATGAGAGAAGAAGGTAAAATGGATTTTTTAGTGTCATAATTATTCGAAGCCCAAAACAGTTAAGCTTGTTGCTTTTACTGATTATGGCATTATGTGGTGAGGTCAGTTAGTGACAAACCATATGAAGAATTATGTGAGGCAAGTTGATACTTGGGATGATATGAAATCCCTTATAAGGAGGAGATTTATACGTAGCCACTACTATAAAGAATTGTATCAAAGGTTGCAGAGTTTGAGTTAAGGTACAAAGAGTGTTGATGAGTGTTTCAAGGAGATGAAACTTGTTGATGAGTGCTTCAAGGAGATGAAATTTGCTATGATTCGAGCTAATGTTGAGGAGGGTAGGAAGGTTATTATGGCTAGATTCATGAATGACCTTAATCATGATATAGCTCATATCGTGTAGTTGGAAGAGATGGTGCATATGACCATGAAAATGGATAAACAACTTAAATAAAAGAGTGTTATTTGGCAAAGCCAACCATTAGGCCCTTCGAAACCTTGGAAACCCAATTGAAAGGCTAATATTGGAGGTGGTCTATCACATCAGAATGAGGGCAAGATTGAATACTCTAAAGAGAAGAAAGACGAGGCTTTTGTCAAAGGTAACAATGTTACTCCTACTTCTCGTATCTGTGACATTAAATGCTTTTGTTATTTGGGTTTTGGTCATGTTACTCCACACTGTCCAAACAAAAGAGTCATGGTTATGAAAGCTAATAATGAGGTTGAGACCGATGAGGAGGATGAAGATGAGAAGATGCCACCATTGGAGGATGTTAATGATGTTTGTGTTGAGAATATGATTGAGGCAGATGCACTTGTGATAAAGAAAGCATTGAATATGCATGTCAATATAGATATTTGGAAGGTTAAACGGAGAACATATTCCACACGAGATGTCATGTTCATAATAAGGTATGTAGCTTAATTATAGATGGTGGTAGTTACATTAATGTAGTTAGTACTGAATTGGTGAGAAAGTTGAACTTGCAGATTAGCAAACATCATATACCTTATAAATTATAGTGGTTGAATGATGGTGGTGAAGTGAAAGTGAATAAGTAGGTTTTAATTGTTATTTCTATTGCTAAATATTGTGACAAGGTATTATGTGATGTTGTGCCAATAGAAGCTAGTCACTTGTTATTTGGTAGACCATGACAGTATGATAAGAGGGTTATACATGATGTAACGACAAATAGGTATTCCTTTAAGATGAATGGAAGACCTATAACTCTTGTATATTTGACACCTAAGCAAATTTATGAGGAGCAAATGAAATTGAAGAAGGAGAATATGGTTGAAAAAGTGAGCTTGTATATCAGGGGACTTTCTTTACTAACAAGGTTCTTCTTGGTTTTGATGATGATGCTATTCTTTAGCTTGGTACTGATTTGTTAACCTTAGAAGATGTTTTTCATGATACAGATTTAAGGTTGAATTTTTTTAAAGAATGAGAGGATAATACGAACCAAGTTAGGTCCAAATTTGGCCTTAAAATATCTGCTGACCAGTTTTGCGAGATTAGACATATCTCTCAAACTGTAGATCAGTGTGAGCTGGAATTTTACAGGGAAATACTAGACATATGGAAATATATTTTAAAAAAATTTCAGATCAAATGGAGTTTAAAATCATATTATTTCATAAGATCAAAGTTACTAGACAAATCTTGTCAAACCTACCACACTGGACCTTTGTGTACTGTTAATGACATATATCTGGAGCTACAAGTGGATTTTTTCTGCTATTCAAGTATAGATGAAAACTATACATCTCAAGCTTTCCAACCATATATAGTAGGCCCAGTAACTCATCCAAATCAAAAAGAGAATAACGTGTTTGAAATATGATTGAAAATCTACCAAAAGAATGTGCAAAAATTGGAGATGCAGACTACATAGATGAATTTTGCTATGAAGACTTTCTTTTTATTATTCTATTCTATTTATTTATTAATAATTATTTTTAATTTGGGTTTGTTTTGGTCTATTAGATATTATTTAAGATTTCATTTTATTATTGGACTTATGTTACTTAATTACTAGTTTAGATCCATTATCATGCAACCCAAAAGCGGTCTATTAGGGTTAATGTAAAACCCAACAAAAAGATAGTGTTAGACTAGCCTATGCTAGGAAAGAACTAAAGGAAACAAATCGGTTTGCTTTAGGTGGAAAATGGGGGAGGAAACCGGCCTATCCTAGGTGAGAATTGTGGGGTGGTAACCAGCTCTAAGATAACCCAAAAGGGGGATAAGAACAATCATAACGAGCACCCAAACACCCCCATCTCAATTAATAGGAGTATAAATGCAGGAGAGGAAAAAAAGGTGACTTTTCTTCTCCCCCAAAACAGGTTGCAGCTGGCTAGAACAACTCTCTCTTTCTCAAAGAAAAACCCAATAAACCCAACCGCATACACCTCCCTTGAAAGTTGGAGAAGAAGGGAGAGTTAGAGAAAAACAGAGGTGGTCGAAGCCATGGAAGAAGAAGGAGCCTAGACCTCTCCCAGAACCAGCAGCAGCCATTGCTACAGCACACACTCCTTTCCAAAAAGAAAACCAAACCAAACCAGCCTGCATGCAAACCCTCTTGAGTGTAGAGTGAGTAGAGAGTTGGGAAAAAGAAGAGAAACCCAAAAACATGAAAGAAGAAAGAGCCTAGAAGGTCGGCTGAAACAAGCAGGAGAAGAAAACAAGAAAATCAAGAGAAGAGAGGAAGGAAAAACTGCTAAAACCTTTCTTAAAGCTACTTAAAATCGTAAAGTATGAACATCATCATGTTTGTACTTGTTCTTGAAACTCTGGGACCAAAAAGAAAAAGAAAACTCTAAGGAAATGGCCTAGGATTTCTACACCTATGATTAAGGAGAACTAGATTAAAAAGATGGATGAAAATGGGGCTAAATAAGGGGACCTAACTCTGGAACATTTAACAAAGAAAATAAATAATTTTAAATACACAAACCTAGAAGGAGGGTCGACCATAGTGAAGGCTGGATAGAATACGAATTAATGTGATGAAATGCATAGATTATTACCTTGTTAGAGTCTTAGATCACACTGGAACCAAAACAACATTTATGCTTGTGTTAATGATGTGATTTCTGCAATATAATTGAAGAAATTATGTGAAAATGTGTTGGAATAATATTATGTGTATAATTGTGTTATCATTAAACCTTAGAAGCATGCCAAAGCTGAAACAAGAATTACGCCATATTAATGCTTTGATTTTGTTTGTGTGATGAATGAACATGTATGATTGTAAACCAAGTAGATGATATGCATTGAGAAATGTTATTGTGGATATACTTGTGATAAGATATGTTGAATTGCATGTATTAATTAGGGAAGTAAAAGGCAACAATGCTTCGGCCTAAGGGAAGAATCATGAAGAAACCTTACATGATGAACATCATTAGAATGACATGAAATAGTATGAAAGTAGAACTTTTAGGTATTCTTGAATTGTTATAAATTGTATTATTAAATTGAGATATTTCAATTGAGAACTTGAAGTAGATGATTCTTGACAAAGGTTAAGCCACGACTTTAGAATGATAGTTAGGGAGGAACTTGTAAGAATATACATGTTGTGATTCTAGGGTACTTGAAAATATGTAGGAAATGAGAGTTTCTTTGAAAATAAAGTAATGATAATTTGTGATGCATGAAAACACTTGGTGTGCTTGTCAAATTTATCTCTCATGTAATTAAAATTCTGACAGTCTTACAAGCCAACTTTTAGTCGAAATTACAATTTGAAAACAATGTAATTTGGAGTCGGTGTCTTTATAAAGGTTGTAGGTATGGATATTATCTTTTACATGGAACTAGTCTTGACTTATTTGGAGTTGTATAACTCTTGATATGAGAAAAACACTGAGTAACGGTCCAGACCAACATAGTACTGGACAAATTTTGGGTGCTACTATAAATGTTAATTTTGAGCCTTAGAACAATGTAATTTAGAGTCGGTGTCTTTATAAACATTGTAGGTATGAATGTTATCTTTCATATGGAACTAGCCTTGATTTATTTGTAGTTGTATAACTCCAGATATGAGAAGAACATTAAGTAAGGGTCCAAACTAACATTGTACTAAACAAATTTCTTATGGTACTGTAATGAGTGAATTTAGACATGTAGATAGTAAAATTGAGTGTTGTGTCCTTATAAAAGCTATAGCCCTATGTATTATCTTTCCATAGAGACTAACCATGCTTGAAAAAGAGTTTTAAAACTTTAGTTATGATTAAAACACCAAATAGTGTGCAATTAAGACCAACTGGTCTACGAGTTATTAGTCGAAAGCTCAATACATGGGTTAAAGATGCATTGTGTTTTAAGTTATATGTATATATATTTAAAAAAAAAGAAAAAAAAAAGAAAGATAATATTCTCAACCCAAGGAAGTTAACCTTAAACATTAGAACAGAATATTTTTTCTTCCAATAAAAGCCCCATCATCTATGTTTTC
>Ga0325414_1000099_pt1 | contig 49449 bp, 34 predicted proteins | sample PopdelMetagenome_8_FD_206183 | JGI IMG/M metagenome (GOLD analysis project Ga0325414, IMG submission 206183) | Populus deltoides microbial communities from Bellville, Georgia, United States - Leaf-PdKOR-R3 | ecosystem: Host-associated > Plants > Phyllosphere > Phylloplane/Leaf | place: USA... | reverse complement strand
TTTTTTTATCTGAGAAAGATTAGAATGTATCAATTTTTTAATTGGGTTACTAGAGGTTAAAAATAATGGGTTTAAATGTTATATTTGGTTAGTATCTCAAAATAATTGAGATAAAATTATATTTAGTTGAAGATATAAACAAGAAGACATATAATAAATTTATCTTTGATATATTTTTTAAGTGAATTTATATCATTTTAAAATAGAAAAAATAATAAAAATATTTTTACGATGACAAAACAACACTATATCCATTCTTGCCTTGATATTGTTCACTGTCTTCCCCTTCACGTCCATGACCGTGTTGAAAGTGTTCTCGAACACGTTTTTTTTCCCTATATGTATGATGTCAAGGTTATGATGGAGGAGATTGGTCTTCTAATAAGAAAGCTCCCACAAAATACTTCGCTTTATCCAATTATGAGTTAAACCAAAACTAGGATACTTCTGCTTATCGGATTGAATACCAAACATAATGTCACCGTACTTTGACACCACGCTATACAATTCATAACTAGAAAGACGCGAGGGTGCAACATCCTTTTTAACTCTACCAATAAAAAAATCATTTATGTTCTTTCTGTATCTATGATCTGTTAGCAAGAAACGTTAGTAACAGTAAAAAAAAGACGTTTTATCGCTGTTTGTTAGCGTGAATAACTTGTTATTTTTCATGCAGTATGAACATGCTAGTTTTCCATGCGTGCTCCAACCAGAAACCATTTCATAAGCTGGAAAATCATTGATAGTCTATATCAAAGCTGTCTTCATAAGAAAATTTTGTTTCGTTAATACATCATAAGTTAAAGCCCTGGAGGACCATAACTGCATCAACTCATCAATCAATGGTTGAAGACAAACATCCATATTCCAGCCCAGACTATTAGACTGAGTATGACCGTAAATAAAAACATGAACTTCAAGTTATAAACTGTGAGTATAACAAATCAACAAGAATAAGGAGCAACAAATGACTCAAATGGATTGAATCTGTCAATATATAACCTAAGACGCACATTCCTTGATTCAGCTAAAAAATAAGGATGCACACTTTTAAAGTGTTTTCATATTTTACCATCGGAAGGGTGCATCATTACTTCATCCACCACATCATATGATTGATGCCATGTCATGTGCTTAGTAGTTTTTGGTGACATGAATAACCTCTGCAGTCTAGGTGTGATTGAGAGGTATCTAACTTTTTTATGTGCGACATGAGTCTTTTCTTTGCTAGTTATGGGTTTATAACGAGAATGTCCATATGTCTTGCACTCGGTCAGCTCAACATTTTCAAGGTAGTACAACATGCAGAAGTTTGGACACATGTTAATTTTTTAGTATCCTAGACCGAGGGGTTTCATTATGAAGTTAGTAGTATAAAAGTTCTCTTTCAACCTGTTTTCTTCAGGTAAAATGCTTTTCTCCCATTCGACAATTCTGTCATAACCGGCCTCACTCAACCTATAATCCAACTTCATGGTAAACACCTATTCAACGACCGATAATTTACTGTGATTTGTGAGCCATCCCATAATGATTCATCATAATCTTTCAATAGATCAAAAAACCTAGTCGCGTCTGCATTAGGTTCTTCATCTATGATTGTGTAATGGTCTTGGTAATTTCAATGGAAAAATACTGGAATTCTTATTATAGCTTTTCTTTAACTTGAGCTTACAGGTAAGTGGGGAAAATTGAAATAACAAGTTTGAAGATAAATATCTTAAAGAAACTGAATAGAAAGAACAATGCCATATTGATAAACCCTAATCTAGATTTCTGGGCAGCTTCGAGGTAGCCCGGGCCTCTTGGGTGAATGATATTTGCTTCAAAGCAATTTCCTGTCTATTTGCTGCCCCTCCCTCTCCCTTTTATTGTAACTCTCGGTTAATTGAGAATTAAGGATAATAGATAGAATTGACAGCTGTTTTATTTATCAGTGTTGTATTTTGACTCTTTTTTCTTCTCCCAAACTGTGCCGTATTTGGACTCCTTTTCTTCTCCCAAATGGTGTCGTTTGCCTTTGAACTTACTCCCTTGCTAGCTGTCAGTCGTAGGAGCTTCTTCATCTCAACCCTCCACGTAAGTGCTTCCTGTCCAATCTTGACCATACACATGCTCACTTTATTTCTTTGCTGCAGGTAAGTCTTCTCCCACACACCTCCTTCATTTCTTCCCCTAGCCTCAACTTGATCTTGCTCCTTTAGGCGCTACCGGACTGTTACAGATTGAACATTGACCAACATAATCCTGATTCCATAGTTTTCAGACCCGACCCGCTGGCCAGCCTGGTCCAAGTCTCAGGTTCCGGGTTTTGACAGGGTCACCGGGTCGGCCGGGTCAATTTTTTTTTAAATCAAAATGATGTTGTTTTAGTGAAAAAAAAAACAAAAGTCAACGGGTTGCAACCAGGTTTTTGATCGGGTCTTGTCGGGTCAACCGGGTCCCACCGGGTTTTTCCTTACCCTATTTTTTCTTCAACCCGGCCCGGTTCTAACCCCAGGTCAGCCGGGTCCCGGGTTGACCTGTCTGGCAGGGTCGAGTTTCAAAACTATGCCTGATTCATTGTCATCGTGATGCGAACCTCGTGATCATGTGGTCACGCAACCCACATGCAAAGAAACCAATTCCCGGAAAGCCAAGTAAATTAGGTTTGATAGGAGTGTGACACAAAGATAACTTGTACCTAGGCACCAGCACTATTGGAAACGGAGACCCCTACCCAACGAATATTGATTCGTGAACGAGAAATATAAGGATGACGACACGAAGACAGTTATTCTTCGATAAGTCGTTTTTCAGTTCTTTAGAGAACCATGGAAGGGAGATTATGTCACCAACATACACACAGACAAAGTGCGGCAAACAAGAAGTTTTATTAATCTGAATTGTCTAACTTACATGTCTGGTTATGCCTTTATTTATACTAACTCTAGACTTAAATAAACCCTAATGGACCCCCCTTAGGTGGACTTATTTTAAGCCCACTTACAATTGACACAAATAAGTAATAATAACCCAAAAGACTAAGAAGAAAATAATAAAAATCCAAAAATTACCATTCTAAATATGCTAGAATCAGATTTGTCACCATTAATAAGTCCCAAATAGACTAGGAAATCTAATATGAAGGTAGAATTTATTCTAAAGTCTTCTTTCATCTTTGTAGCTAGGATGAATATGGAATCTTTGTAAGAAAAGGATTCTGAACATTTATGAATCCTTGCCACACATGAAAACTATGTTGCAGCCCATTAAAGATCTTTGGAGAATTAAGAGATTCCCAAAATAAGCTGCCACATCCTTTTAGGAAAAGAATCCTAGCCAAATAGGAAGTTCACAAGTCAAAAGGAAGTAAATAACAAAATTTGTACATCCTCTGTTGACCCGTATTTTGATGCCTTCTTGGACTTCAATTGACCTAAAATTTTAAACCAAGGTAGGACAACATGTCAGGAGACTCCATGTAAACTTTCAGCTCGATCCAACTATTGGATTGAGAATAATGACTATTTCCGTAAAACTAGATAGTTGCACATTTTACGTCAAAATCTGAATTTGACCTTTCTTGGATCGTATCATTCCCTCATCTTCAAGATGATTCATCCTCGAATCACCAACAGGTTGAATGGACAATTTCTTAGCCTCATTTTGAAGCCTTTAGAGTTCTTTTCTTGCCAACAATCATCGCCAACAACTTTGGATGAAAGTAGCAGCAGTTCTATTTCGTATATCATCATTGCAGCGTATTTTCTCCTCTCTTTCTGAAGCTTGCTGGGCATTGACTGTTGCCGTTAACACATCAAGTTCTTGCTTCATCTCTCCTAGAATACAGGATAGACTATTAGATTCATTTTTTAGAACACTAATCTCTTCATTTCTTTCTCTTTGATACCACCTCTCATTTTGAATCCTCATTTTCTTTTACCATAATACCTCATCAAAATACATGAAATCCCTTCGGTTTCTAGGCTGCCGAAAACCTTCCCGATGGCCTATGGTCTCATCCTTAAAACCACCATCACCAATATCATCAATGTCCTCCTTAAAATCCGCATAATCAACCCACCTTGGCCTTTCAGCCCCACTGCCATTGTTTGTTTTCGGTTCAGCCCCAACCTCTCTCACGTCTTGGGTACATGTTCTAGCCATGTTACCATGTTTTCCCACCTTCTCAAGTCTGTCACACACGTTCCCCATCATGAAATTTATTCTTTCAATCATCTTCGTCATGGCTTGCATTTGGAATTTAAGTTCTACATCGTGAGGGGGTGGTGTGTTGTTTTGATCTGACATGATAGTACCTGTAAAAATTGGTTAGTGGTGAAAGAAAAAAAATTATCCTTACGTCGCTCATGTTTAGCTCAAACACTCTTGATATCCTCACATGCTCACACCTCTCGTCTCACCTTCTTGTCGATGAAATTATTTCGTCTATCAATCCGTCAGCAATCCTGTCGGTATAAGCGACGTCACTATACGACTTGCCTTTTTGAATCCAACTATAATTCCATCGGTAACGGTGTTTGTAAAAATTTACACGTCATCGTACTGTTTGTTTTCTTTAATTCCTTCTATTCTGACTTGGATTCCCTTGGTATATACCGATGATATATTTCCATCGGTATTTATCGATGAAGTTAGCGATGGAAAAAATTCAATCGGTAAATATCACCGTAAAGTACTAATGAAAAAAATTCGATTGGTAAATATTCATTTGTATTCGTCAATTTTCTGACAGTGTGTTGACTGAGAAATCCTTAGCCAAGGTGGAATGAGATTTGAAAAGAGTTTGAAATTTTATTTAAACGATCAAAGGCTATTATGTAGAGAGCAAACATGATTTAACATGGCAATACACTCTATGTTTTAATGTTAAATTGAAACATTATTGATGAAATGATATTAATTACACTAGGAAACCAGTCATGACACATTTGATAGATGATGCACTTTATCTTCAAGTATAAATTAATCAATTGTTGAATTGATAATAAATTAAATTGTTTAAATTATTCAATTCTATTTAATTAGAATTAGAATTAGAATTTATATTTGCGCCAACATATTAGGAACTTAATGAGTCACACATATTAAGAACAATTAGTTAGAAATTAAACTGAGATGATTTAATTAAGTATGACTTGATTAAAATACATTTTAGAAATTAAGGACTAAAATATAATTAATATAGGGATTATATTTTTAGACCTGGAAAAATCAAGTAAGGACTTGATTGAGTTAATTTCTAAAATTTTCCTGAATTAATATATGTATATTATTCAAGGAGCAAATTGATATTTTTTCAATTTATAAGGTTTTTTAGATTTTTCTATAAATAGTAAACTACACTTCTTATTTTTTGTGGTTGTTTCTTAGACTGAAAAATCTATGTAAGTCATAGAATAGAGAACTAACACTTTAGGCATATTAATCACTCTCTTCTAAATAGAGATTTAGGAAATTTGCCACAAGTGGTTCGTGTCATAACCCAATTTTTGACCCTTTTATTTTAATTATTATTATTATTTTATTTACTAAAAATGATAAAAAAATAAAATAAAAAAATAAATATAAATAATGAAAAACAAGTAAAAATGAAATAAATGAAGAATGAATTAAAATTTGGGTTAAGGGGCAACATGATTGGAAGTTTAAAGATTTAATTAAATTTTTGACTAGTTTAATTAATCAAGTCAAGGGTTTAACTGGAGAATTGATAAGTTTTGAGACTTAATTGAGCTTGAAATTAATTTAATTAATCAAATCAAGGGTTTAATTGGAGAATTAATAAGTTTTGAGACTTAATTGGACTTGGATTTAATTAAATTAATAAAATCAGGGACTTATTTGAAAAATTATCAAAGTATAGGGCTGATTCTGGTCAAAATTGCAACAGATTAGAGTTCAAGAACTGTTTTGTAAAATACGCTGAAATGCAGGGGTCCAATTAAAGTTTATCCAGGGGCTTGCCTATGAAAATTCCAAAACGTCAAGGACCAAAACACAAATGACCATTAACAATTGAACGACGTCGTTTCTAGAAATCGTCATCGCCTTCTTCGTCTCCTTCCACAGGAACGGTTTCTGCAGTAATGGCTTTGAAGCCGTTTCAATTGTAGAGATACTTGGCATTATCTGGCTATAAAGCCAGAGAAAATGAGAGAGCGCGGGAGGAAAAATAAGGCCACGAATGGCAGAGAACAAAAAGATAGAGACGAAAAAAGAAAATAGGGAGAGGGAGAGCGTAAGGAAAGAAAATGGAGAAGGGAGAGTTAAAGAAAAACAAAACAGAGGAGAGAAGGCAGTGGCAGTGTTGGTGGGATAGCCCTTTTACACTGTCATCGTCTTCTGCAACTATAAGCAACAGGAACCAGAGCGTTTCTTTCTTTCTTTGAGAACAGAGGCAGAGAGGAGGACAGGGAAATAAGAAACCCACAGACGAAAGCACCAGCATAACAATCAACTTTTTCTTCTCCGGTGCCGGCTTCCAAAACTAGAGGAATAAGCTTAAAAAACGAAGAGAGGAACAACACACCATCGCCTTCATCTTGCTCCCAAGTAAGTGTCTCCAGTTTGCACCCTAACACTGTGCATTAGAAATATAATTACATACTAACTGTTGCCAGCGTGCATGAACAATTCACGCACGCTGGCGGGTAAAAGCCGCCTGGTCACTGGCTTGGGCCAGTGACCAGGCTGGGCCGACTGGGCCCAGCCCCCAAAAAAATAAAAAAAATAAAAAAAGCAGAAAAAATATGTGCATGCATGAAAAATAAAATTTATTTTATTGGTTTATTCACTGACGCCAGAGTCCGGAATAAAAATACTGATTTAATTGTTTTTTTATTTAGCAACATAAAAAATAAAAATATATATGAATGCATAATAAAATAATTTTTTATTCACTAGCGTTAGAGTCGGGAATAAAAAAAAATTGATCTAAATTTATTTTATAGCTACGTAATATTTACCAACACCAGAGTTGGAATTATCCGTAGTTGAATATTCACTGGCGCCAGAGTCAGGAATATTATAAGCAAATTATCATAGCATAAATTAATAAACATTTAACAATTTAAGATAAAACCAACAATGCAGTCTGCCTCAGGCAGAACGTTTAAGGGGTGATAATATCTTTCCTTTTACGTAACCAGTCCCGAAACCATAGAATCTCTGTTGACCATTTAGGATTCCTAGTGACCATAATACTAGGTGGCGACTCCTTAAATAAGATCTTTTTTTTCTAAAAGAACAAGATGCCAGAAATCTGTTCTTTTTTTCATAATCAAGATTATTTATGGGACGCCACAATGTCGGGTGCGACAGTTCGTGTGAATTACCGTTTGAGACCGGACAATTAAACGACTTGTGGTTTGCAACAACTTAGCTTTTAAGGAATTATTCAAAGCCAAAGAAGAGCAGAATTCCCTGTAATAAAACTCTAAACAACTCTAAATATGTCTAACAAGATCCTAGAGACTCCTTAATAATTTTGTTTTATTATTTCCACTGTGCGTATGATATTCAAAAAACCCAACAACTCCCTCAAAGTAAACCCTCCAATCATATCTTATAATTTTCTTCTCTTGCGTGCGTTAGTTACTTAATTTCCCCCTCGTTTTCCTTAATTAGTTGGAGTAGCAAGTAAGAAGTTGTCTATTTTGCTATATAATTAATTAATTTTCTTATGTTTTTAGAGTTGCTGGTATGTACCCCTGGTTGTTAATGCTTGTGCCGTTCTGTACATTTTTGTTGCAGCCATATCTTTTCATGCTACTGCTGGTTTTTCTGGTTACCCTCTTGAAATCTATTTGTGCTTTAGTAGCCATGCCAAGTTTCTATGATTATGTCCATCTATTTCTCGTCATGATTTAAGCAAATGAAGGCAGCGTAATAAAACAAGGTAGTTGAATAGTAATTAATCATGGTGATACTTGAGCGATAGCTTTCCATAACTTCTGCTGCTGTTGCAAATGCTGCTACTTGAGTTGTTTATGTTACTTTTGAAATACCTTTTACAACTGCTATAACTACTAGTATTTTTACTTAATTTGAGCTATGTATGAAAAAACAAAAACAGTTTACATACGATTTTATAATAATTTTTTACAATCTAAGTTTACATTGTATTTCCCGTGTTTCGTCAAAAAATGTTTTTGACAACCTTACATTAGAGGACTTATTAGATGCTGGTTCAAAGTTCTATTGACTTGCGTTCCATGCAAGTTATTCCTATATGATGTGGTATTACGAGGCAGAAAGACTGTCTTAACCAGTGTTTTGCAGGCCAGCAGCGATGCCCTTCATGGTTAAAATAAGGGTGTCTTCCAGGCCTGGTGCGTACTCGCTTGTAGGGTTAAGCGTCACAAGCTCTGCAGCCGGTTTGGTCGATTCCATGTAATCTTTTGACAAGTGTGGCCTTACTGTCACATGGTAGTCAGGATCACGAATTTGCTTCAAAGTGTAGGCTTGGCAAACATTAAGGGTTGTGATATATGCATCGCGAAGACGAAGCCTCTGCTTCAAGTATGGGTCTCCTTCAAGAAGGTCTTTATGCCCGGCAATCTGCAAGCACAAAAAACATAATGGATTTATTCACAGGTGGATCCAAGCCACGTCAAAGAATTGTGGCAATAGGCACTCAAACACAGAACAGGGTTGGATCTAGAAATGTTCAGAAGGGAGAAAAAAATCAAAGGATTTTGAGTAATTTTTTATATAATTTGCTCTCTTACACTAATGGTTTATCCCCATACCTGGAGGAGGAAGAGCTTATTTTCTTCATAGTTTGCTCTCAAGCGGTCTCCGAAAGGTCGCAGTTCTTCTGACACTAGGAGCTTGTCATACAAAGCAGCGATTCCTGGACCTCCCTTGGCAAAAACCATCTCAACTAAGTCAATTGTGACTCTGAAGAAAGGCCACTGATTGTACATCTCCTGTAGCGTGTGGAGATTTTTTATATCCTTCTGAATCACATGCTTAAATGCTGCTCCAAAGCCAAGCCAAACTGGTAGATGAAACCTTGTCTGGGTCCAAGCAAAGATCCATGGGATTGCTCGGAGTGATTCAATGCCGCCACTTGGCTTCCGTTTTGATGGTCGACTGCCAATGTTCATCCGACCATACTCCAACTCTGGTGTTGCCTGCATCGTGGAAATTCCAAACACCAGATAAGGGAAATATGTTCTTCAGCACAGTAGTTCCAAACAGTGAAAATGAAGGACCCACAAACTATTTCAAACCTCAAACACTAAATTACTGAATTTTGTAGGAGTTTTAATGAGGTTAAGCCCAAACAGCGTAACATTTAAAGACTCCGATAAGAGCAAAGAGAAGGAAAATATCCAGTTCGCTAATCACAAGAATAATTGAAGACTTTCCTAGTGAATTGATAAGGATATTAGAATTTTGTTGCTGTGATCAGATTGAACAGATTTGTAGGAGTAATGACAATGCTGGGTTAAATACTTACAAGGCGGAAGTATTCAACAAAACGAGGTTCTTGGAAGACTATGGATCGGTATTCTTTTGTCGCAACGATTGCCATCTCATCCATGAGAGCACGCCATTCTGATTTTGGTGAGACCGGAGGATGCATTCCATGCTCAAGTGTGGCAGCTGTAAAACGCTGGAGCGTTCTGAAACATAAGTGCTCTTCACCAAAGGACTTTTCAATAACTTCTCCTTGAACAGTCACACGAAGTGATCCATGAATGGTGTCAGGTGGTTGAGATAATATAGCGAGATGGGTAGGCCCTCCACCTCTTCCAACTGTCCCTCCTCGGCCATGGAACATGATTAGCTTAACCCCATATTGCTTCGCCACCTTCACAAGCTCTTCTTGAGCCTTATACAGCTGCCAAGCAGCAGAGAGACGCCCAGCATCCTTTCCAGAATCTGAGTACCCTATCATGACTTCTTGCTTCCCCTTGATCCGGTCTCTATACCAATTTATTGAGAAGAGACAAGCCATAGCAGCAGGAGCGGCTTCAAGATCAGCCAGCTTTTCAAACAATGGAACAACCCTAAGTGATTGTTGGACATGACATTCACGTTGTAACAGTTCAACGGCAAGTACATCAGAAGGGCTCGTGGCCATTGAGATTATATAAGCACCAAAGTTGTCCGGAGGAAGTTCTGCAATGACATGAAACGTGTCCAGCACATCAGCAATTTCTTCAGTTTTGGGAAGATCAGGTCCAAAAAGAGGACGTTTGCCACGGAGCTCAGATAAGAGCCATTCCCTCCTATGCTCCTCAGACCATTCTCGATAGGATCCAATGCCCAAGTGCTTTGTGATGGCATCCAGAACATCAGTGTGCCTGTCGGATTCCTGCCGGATATCAAGTCTGACAAGTGAGAGTCCAAAGGTAGAAACTTGCCGTAAGAAATCAAGGAGGCTTCCGTCTGCAATTGGTCGATCACCACAGGCGCAGAGTGATCTGTAGCAGAGTTCAAGAGGCTCGAGGATCTACAAGAATAAAAACCAAAATCAGTAAAAAAGGATTTCTTTCACCTGCAGAATTATAGCACTTGCGATTAACAAGTGGAAATTTGAGGACAAAAAATGATATCGGTGAGATTGGTAGGCATCTATCATCCAAGTGATACCTTACGGCAAGACTGCTATAAAGTTACCACAACAGTATATTTCTTCAAACTGAAAGTAATTGACAAGGAAGGGACCTGCTCAGCTTTAGTGAAAGTTGAATCCTCAGGAATGTCAGATTTCCCATTGGCTAACAACTGACGGGAGCGTTCGCGGGTGTTGTACAGCTTGTCCCTTACATTTCCAAGAACAACACGATATGGCTCATTTGGAGGGATCTGTTTCCAAAATTCTGTTCTCATAACCCATGTAGGGGAAAAAAAAAAAACCAGAAGCTCTTTATAAATCAAATAAACTGTAGGAAAAAAATAAATTGATCAAACGAATTTAAAATACATCAAATGAACTTGTTTTTCCACCGAGTTTGAATATAGCAGGAAGCTTCTGGTAAGGCAGGCGCGTAATGTTTCATGAAATTGTTGTCACATTGCCATGCGTAGACTACTTACATTCCTGATCTCTACATTTTCAAACATCCTTAAAAGGAGAGTTAATAAATACCTATGTAGTGTTTCGCATATCTTTTTGAAGATGAATGAAGTTCATCTGCGCGAACACGAAGTTCTTCATTGCAGCGCCACATGGACAACTACAAAAGAAATCAGACAAACCGATAGCAAAAATGGCATGATTGTACCCTGAAGACTACTGTACACAATTTTTGTAATACCTCAAACATAAGATCCTCTATCTGGGAGAAATAGAGATTAGCAGCCATCATCCTAGCTAGTAAGCAAACATCTCGTGTAACTTCAGGAGTTACACGTGGATTTCCTGCAAACAACATAAAAAAACAATAAAATAGGCAGATATTATCCATGGAATGTACGCTACTCGTAGAGGGGAAAGGAAAATGAAGTAATTTTATGGTGATTAGTAAGTAAATAGTAGTATTTTATTAGTCATTTTTTAGAGCATGCTTCAAAGAAATTGAAAGATACAACTAGAAAAAAAAATTCTATATAAAATATTTTTTTATTATTTTTAGTGGGTTATGAATTTTATATTCTCTATTTTCTTTGTGTTTTTTTTTATAAAAGAAATTAACCCTAAAAAATAACTAAATAAGATTTTACTAGTTATTCTCTAGTTACCATAAAATATTTCAAGAAAAATAAAACTCCTGAGCAAGTAATTCCTTGAATGGATTTGCTTAGGAAACCAAAAAAAAAAAAAAAAAAAAAAAAAAAAAATTAAAAAAGAGGGGCCTTGAAGTTTTAATCATGTTATAATAATAGATAAATATAAAACAAGTCCAAGAACATAGTTTCTAGTAGTTTGTTTTCGTGATTTCTTGAGGTCTCATCGCAATGAACCCAAGCGATAGATTCTTTATCAAGACTCGTTAATGCCAGGGTGCTCAGCTAAATGGAATGAATTTGCTATAAATGGGATAGCAATAAACCATTGAAGACGGCAAGGAGACACACTTACCGTCACGATCCCCACCCATCCAAGAAGAGAACTGGATGACGGGGGCATTATAAGGAACGCGTTCTTGTATTCCAATGTTCTTCAAAGCTGTGTCAAGCCTCCGCAGGAACTTCGGAACACCCTTCCAAATTGTCTCATGGAAGTAGCTCATTCCCGCCCTCATTTCATCTTGTGGAGTTGGAGGAGTCCTTCGGATCTCATCAGTGCGAAACGCAGCTTGGATCTGCATGAGGGAGAAGCAGATGTAATTTACACTCATTCTAAACAAACAAAGTTGCACACAGCCATCATTATTGTCTTGACTAAGATCCAAGAAGTTAATGCAAAAGGAGGCTACAGGCATTGTAATTGCATTGATTAAACAGACATAAACAGCCACATGATCTTGAAACTGAAAGGGCTTCACCTCCTAGCCACATTATCTGGAAGAATATTTAGATCAATAAAAAGGCATGATGCTGGAATCCATTGTCCAATTCTATGGTAGTGAGCTTTGACTGGAGTGATGCATTTATAATTGCCTTTTAACCCGTTCTATTGTGCCAGAAATATAAGCCAGATTTCGAAGTAATGCATGGCCAATTGGCATCTAGATACCTCTCTTTGTAAAGCCTCATCAAGTTCCTGCTTATCATATGGAGTAATGTCCTTGGCATACAACTGAGTCAGACAATTCCGTATCCTGAATGCATGAAAAAACGAGGCAATATCAACAACAAAAGAAAATTGACAACAAGGTGGCATCTAGCATAGCATGACATCTTTGAAGCACTGCTATGTTAACCAAACTCCACCAGAACCGACCCATCACTCAAGGTCAGCTCATCTCAAGAAACGTTGCATTTCTAACACATTTATCACTTCAAACACACCTTGCATGCTTTTGAAGCAAGGATCTACGGACAGATTGAGTAGGATGTGCAGTTAGGACCAAATCCACAGTCTGATTCTTCAAAGCTTCAAAAACTTCCTCTGGCGACTTGTTCAACTGCCCCACAAGTCTATTGAGTGTCTCCTCAATATCTGATTCAGTTGTTGCCGAATTCTCATCAGCAAAATCTCCTTTCTTTAACTTAATCCTTCGTCTATAAGCAATCTGAACCTCCTCAGCCAAGTTTGCCAGATTAAGCATGTGAGAGAATGATTTTGTAACAACAATCGAGTCCCCAGGATCCAAACTCGTTATCACTCTCCCAAGTTCCTCCAACTTCTGAGGGTCATGCTTTGCCTCGTACTCTGCTGAAAGCTCGTAACAGTCATGCACCTAGCAAGTCAGCACGATACTTAGAATTAACAAAGAACTGGAATAACAGTAAAAAAAAAAAAACACGATGAATACACTGCTGTTAACAAAAAGAAGAAGAACAAGAAGCAAGTACCGTTTCTCTGATATCCTTGCCATGCAAATCCTGCAATATATCAAGAAACCGGTCCAATAACAAAGCATCATACTCCACCAACTTGTCATCCTCAGAGACCTTCCCTGGTGCCAACAGCCTCAACTGTGCATCTATCGATGCCATCTTCTGAAAATTCCTATCTGCCATTGCTTTTCTTCTTCCTTCCCTGCGTGAATAAACAAACAAACAAATATACTCTGTTCTTGGCTTGGCCTGTTCTGTTACTTGAAAACTCTTTTATAGCAACATCCCAACAAACATACAGAAAAAATTAATGAGTGCAGAGGTTGAAAGGAGATAATAGATAGAGAGCAAAGTGAATCTCGTGAGATTTTTTACACACCAAGTACCTACCACCAACCACAAAGAAGAAGATCGCGTAGGTTCGTAGACAACGGGTAAGTTATGACCTCAACACATGAAAGCCACCCAAAAAAACCACATATACCTGCTTTACATTTTGTCGCACGTGAGGGACGCTGAAATACCCGTATCTAGTATCTACTTCCAACATTAGAAATAGTTCTCTAGTGGGTTCATTCGAAAATCACGATTTACTTTTTCTCTTCATGTTCATCTCATCTACATGGGTGAATTCTATTAGGTATACTTGAACTACATTTGGTAATTATCCAAGAAAATTTCAAAATGATATATGTTTTGTATTCCAAAGTTTTTTTCATTGTATAAATGTGGATTTTCCTTTGATATGGGAAATACATCTTTTCAAGTTGATTCTAATTTTTTTTTGTCTCAAACCCTTATCCTAAATTTTTAATTTTGTTATTAGGAATAACAATTTTTTTATTTGATTTATTTGAACACTTATCTTATTCCTTCAATCTCAATAGCAAAAAAACTCATGGATAACTTGCAATGCAAACAAATAAATTAGATTCTCAATTTAGCAATGAAACACATTTTTAATTGGAGGATTGAAAAATATGTTGGGAATTTGTTTTATCTTGCCAACTAAGAACTTATAACACTACCAGAAAATCTATAAATACAAATAGAATCATCGATATATTTTTTTTGTTTGTATTTTAGGGTGATATTTACCGACTGAATTTTTTTCATCGCTAACTTTGTTGGTATTTATCGAGGGAATCCCAGTCGAAATAAAATGAATTTTTTTTTTAAAATCAAATAGTACGATGATGTATAAGTTTTTATGGATGATGTTACCGATAAAATTACAGTTGAATTCAAACAGGGATGTCCATATAGTGACGTGTTACTTATACCGACAGAATTGCTGACGGAGTGACAGACAAAAACAGTCCATCAGTAATTCCATTGCTAATAGTTAATATATAACCTGACCATCGATCCTCCCCTCCCTTATTTCTCCTTCTTCCCCTTTGTAATTAAACAAACAGCCCCCCACATCCCTCCTTATCTCAACACAACTCATTCTTCTTCAACTTTTCCAGTTATATCATCTGTGTTCTGATGGAAATCTTATTGCGGATTTTTCATTTTAAGTAAGTAAATCTATTAATTTTTTAATTTGAACACAATTTTAAAATGTTAATTTTTTTATTGCATATTTTTATAGTATATGTATTTTGTTTGAGTTTTTACTTGTTTTATTGTTTTTTCTCAAACAAACTTGTTATATTGATTTATGATTTTATAAAATTATATTTGTTTGTAAATTATTGAAACTTATGTCTAATTACCAACTTAGTTGTGTTGTGATGAAATAAATAATTGTTTGTTTAACGGGTCCGTTTTATATTTTATTAATTTTATTGCCGAGTTATAATTTCCATAAATTAATGTGTGTGTATATATATATATATAGACACATTGATAATTGATAATGAATTAAGAGAAGTATGAAAGTAGGTAGGATAATCTTGAGCTAAACCAATATTTTTACAAATTTATTTACTTAACGTAGTTAATTAATACATGTTGTCATCATTATTTGATATAGGTTTGATAGAATTAGTCATGGATGATTATTCATGGATATATCGAGATTCACCTCAAGAATTGCGGATGATGAATTATTGTAATGGAATTCAGGGTTTTATTAATTACATAACATCTATTATGAGAAATATTAGTGGATGCGGTATTAGATGTCCATGCAAGAGGTGTAAAAATTAAAAGTTTCTCGATCCAAATGTTGTAACAATGCATCTTCTACACAAAGGGTTTATGGAGGAATACCTGTGTTGGTATGCATACGAAGAACCATTTGTTCCTCACGAGACCATGATAGAAAGGATGATTGGGTCAACTTCTAGTGCTAGCATTGTGCATGGAGTTGTAAATGACAATAGTAATCCTTACAGGACTATGGCTATGGATGTAATGAAAATGAATCAGGGTCATGCCAGTCAATGTACAATCATAGATGAAAAATCTAATGCAGATGCGACTAGATTTTTGATCTTTTAAAAGATTCTAACGAACCATTATAGGATGACTGCACAAATCATAGTAAATTATTGGCTGTTGCATAGATGTTTACTTTCAAGTTGGATTATGGGTTGAGTGAGATCAGTTATGATATAATTATTGAATGGGCAAGAAGCATTTTACCTAAAAGGAACAGGATGAAAGAGAACTTTTATGCTGCTAAGTCTATGATGAAACCCTTCGATCTAGGATACCAGAAAATTAACATGTGTTCAAACTTTTGCATGTTGTACTACCTTGAAAATACTGAGCTGACCGAGTGTAGGACATGTAGACATTCCCGTTATAAACCCAAAACTGGCAAGGAAAAGACTCCTGTAGCATATAAAAAACTTAGATACTTCCCAATCACACCTAAACTGCAGAGGTTATTCATGTCACCAAAGACTACTGAGCACATGTTATGACACCAATCACATGATGCGTTGGATGGAGTGATGGTGCATCCTTTCGATAGTGAAGCATAAAAACACTTTAACAATGTGCATCCTTCCGATAGTGAAGCATAGAAACACTTTAATAGTGTGCATCCTTACTTTTCAGCTGAATCAAGGAATGTGTATCTTGAGTTATGTACAGATGGATTCAATCCATTCAGGACATATGCTACTCCTTATTCTTGTTGGTCAGTTATACTCATGGTTTACAACTTGCCACCAAGGATGTGTATGAGGCTAAAGTTCATATTTTTATCTACGGTCATACCTAATCCTAATAGTTGAGACCAAAATATAGATATTTGTTTTCGATCGTTGATTGATGAGTTAATGCAGTTATGGACCTCAGGGGATTTGAATTATGATGTATTGACGAAACAAAATTTTCTTATGAGGGCATCTTTGATGTGGACTATAAATAATATTTCGGCTTATGGAATGGTTTCTGGTTATAGCACACATAGAAAACTAGCATGTCTATACTGCATGAAAAATAACAAGGCATTCACGCTAAATAAACGGGGGTAAAATGTCTTTTTAAACTACTACTAGCGTTTCTTGCCAATAGATCACAGGTACATAAAATATAAAAATGATTTTTTTGTTGGCAGAGTTGAAAAGGATGTTGCACCCCCGTGTCTTTCTGGTGAATAATTGTATAATGTGGTGTCAGAATACAATGAAATTGTGTTTGGTTTCCAATTTAGTAAGTAGAAGTTTCCTGGTTTTGGTTTGACCCAAAATTGGGTAAAATAAAATATTTTCTAGGAGCTTCTTTATTGAAAGACCAATCTCCTCTGCCATAACCTTGACGTCATGCATGTAGAAAAGAACGTGTTTGAGAATATTTTCAACACGGTCATGGACGTGAAGGGGAAGACAAAGGACAACATGAAGATTAGAATGAATATAACATTGTTTTGTCATCGTAAAAATATGGAGTTGGTTTTTTATGGGTCACGGGTCGCAAAGCCCAAAGCAAGCTTTGCTTTAGAGAAGAATGCATAACTACTAGTCTACCAATGATTTAAGAGTCTGTGTTTTCCTAACGGACGTACCTCAAACATATCAAGGTTGGTTAATTTGAAGGGTTACAATTGCATGGAATGAAGAGTCATGATTGCCATATGTTTATACAAAAACTCATTTTATTAGCTTATTGTGATTTATTGTCAAAGGGGATATGGATGTAGTCACGGAGATCAGTCATTTTTTTAGAGATATATTATAAACACCCAAAAGAATTCTATATATATATATATATATATATATATATATATATATATATATAGAATTGATGACTCAGTTTTCACTGCCGATTTCTTGATCTGTAGCGACACAGTTTTTTTTTTAAAAATAAATTTACTGTTGCTTTGGGCTTAAAAAGCTGGGTTGTTACAGTTGGTATCAAAGCACTTGGTTTGGATCTTGAGGATCACTAATAATTGTGTTGTTGTGTGAATTTTAGGATGGTACGTACTCGACAAGGGACACGAACTGAGCTGCCCTCCTTAAAAAGGAGGGGCGGGAACCAAGGTGCTCAAGGTTGGCAAGACGAAGATCCCTTGGATGATATGACATCTTATGCTCCGATAATACCACCCGAAACCTTGCAAGGGGAAGCCGCGATAGCAAGGGAAGGCCGAAGACCTAACTAGACAGAGAAAGTACCCCCAGTTGCAGCAGAGCAGCAAGAAAGATCAGAAGCACAACCATCAACTATTCCAACTAGTGTGCCACCACAATATGTAGACGCAGAACTCCTTGTACAAATAGTTAAAGCAGTGATGAAGGGCATGACTGGTTCGGCGACACAAACAACTCCCACCACGCAGATTCCACAGGCAGCCCCTATGACTAGCATGACCACGGATAACGTGGTGCCACTGGTGCAACTAGTCAAGAGTATGAGGGAAATGGGTTGTGAATCGTATATGGAGGAACAAGATGCAGAGATAGCTGGAAGATGGATTAGGAAGGTAGAAAAGACCATGATTCAAATAAGCATACCCGAGGGTTTGAGGGTAAATTGTGCAACCTAGTTACTGTCTGATAGGGCCATGACATGGTGGGAAATAGTTCAGCTGAGGCGTGTAACCGAGACACTAACTTGGAGTGACTTTAAGACAGAGTTTGAGAATTAGTTTTATTCCAAGTACCCTCACAAGGTGAAAGAACAAGAGTTCTTGGCACCAAGACAGGGTGATATGTCGGTATTGGAGTACGAAAGGAGGTTCCATGACCTCTCATTGTTCGCCCCACACTATGTGCCGACAGAGGAACATATGATTGAGAAGTTGAGAGATGGTTTGTGACAAGATTTGAGACAAGCATTGATCACCCTGCGGTTTAAATCTGAGAGGGAGTTGATTGAGGCTGTACAAGCTCTGGAGGCTTGTATTGGAAAAAGCCAAGGGGGATATCAGGGTATAAGCAAAAAGAGAGATGGGGACTATTTCAGCGGCAGACCACCACTCCCGAAGAAAGGAAAAAGTGGAGTGTTTGAGCAGTACAGGAAAAAAGAGAGTTTGATATTACCACCCCACCAACAGTCAAGTGGGAGAGTGATGGTTAGACAATCGCACTCGAGGGCAAACTCTTCAACTGGGACCGGTGACTGCAAGGTTGTTGACTATCCTTTTTTTGTAAAATGTGAACAAAAACACCCTAGGGACTACTCAGTTTCCCTCATGCGATGCTTTGTGTGTAGAGGAGAGGGTCATAGGTGGAGGAACTGCCAGTATCTAGGTCAAAGGTGTCATTACTATGGTGGAAAAGGTCATTACGAGAGGGATTGTCCCAAAAGGAACACTGGACAGGTACAGAGCTATAGGCAGCCCAGTCAGAGCCACCACCAGTCAATCACTGTGAATAGGCCAGTGATATTTTCTCAATCAGGAGCAAACTCTAGTGGAGGGAGATTGAGGGCACAAAATGATCAGACCCCGGGGAGGGTCTTTCACCTGACATAGAAGGAGGTCAGGGCTGCATCAGATGTGGTGGCAGGTACACTACTAATGAATAATTTTAATGTGCATGTGTTGTTTGATCCGGGTGCCACCCTTTCATTCATTGCTAAGAGAATTGTCACTAAATTGAGAAAGGGAGTAGAAATAGTAAAGAAGGGGTTCGTAATTGGAACTCCAATGGGAAACATGATTGAAACAAATATTGTGTATGTGGATGTGGGGGTTAGTCTATCTCGGTATGAAACACAAGTAGACTTGATTCCTTTAGAGCTGCATGATTTTGACATAATCCTAGGCATGGATTGGTTGAGTAAATACAAGGCTCTAATAGATTGTTATGCTAAAACTGTTACTTTCCAAACACTTGAGGGTGAGAGGATGATTTTTGAATGAGAGAGAATTCTCAAACCGATTGCCTTAATATCGGTGGTAACAACCCAAAAACTTTTAAGAAAGGGATGTATGGGATACCTCGTATACATCTTAAACTCTGATGATGAAGGTCCACGAATGAAGGATATTTCTATGGTGAAGGAATTCCCAGATGTGTTTCCCAAAGAACTATCGGGACTACCCTTGGAGCTAGAGGTAGAGGTGTCTATAGACACTTTTCCTAGAGTCCCACCCATAGCCCAACAACCGTACCGGATGGCTCCGACAGAATTGAACGAGTTAAAGACTCAACTACAGGAATTGTTAGACAAAGGGTTCATACGGCCCAGTAATTCTCCTTGGGGAGCACTGGTCCTATTTGTAAGGAAGAAAGATGAAACTCATAGACTTTGTATTGACTATCGACAGTTGAACAAAATAACAATGAAAAACAAGTATCCGTTACCTCGGATAGATGATTTGTTTGATCAATTAAAGGGAGTGCGGGTATTTTCGAAGATAGATATGATATCAGGGTACTATCACATGAAGATTAAAGAAGCAAATGTAGTAAAGACCACATTTAGAACTCGTTACGGACATAATGAATTTGTGGTGCTACCGTTCGGGTTGACAAACGCCCTAACCCTCTTTATGGACTTGATGAATCGGGTTTTCTAACCATATCTTGATAAGTTTGTGGTAGTATTCATTGATGATATACTAGTGTACTCGAATTCCTTCAAGGAGCACGAAGAACACTTGAGACAAACCTTACAAACTTTGAGAGTCACCAGTTATATGCAAAACTGAGTAAATGTGAATTTTGGCTGAAGAGAGTGACATTTCTGGGACACGTCATTTTAGTTGAAGGTGTTTTTCGTAGACCCCTAAAAAGTCGAAGCAGTTTTGAAATGGAAAAGACCAACTTCGGTCACCGAAATACGTAGCTTCCTGGGACTTGCAGGATACTATCAGAGATTTATTAAAGGTTTTTCCCTGATTGCAAACCTTTTGACCCAGCTAACTAGGAAGAATAAGAAATGGGTGTGGTTAGAAGAATGTGAGAAAAGCTTCCAAGAATTGAAGAGGAGGCTCACCACTGCTACAGTATTAACCCTTTTCTCAGGGATCGAGGGTTTTGTGGTATATAATGATGCCTCAGGGAAGGGATTGGGGTGTGTTTTGATGCAACATAGGAAGGTGATCTTCTATGCATCAAGGCAGTTAAAGACTCATGAGGAGAACTACCTAGTGCACGACCTGGAGTTGGCTGCTGTAGTATTTGCCTTGAGGAAATGGAGACACTATTTGTATAGGTCTTGAACACAAATGTTTACTGATCATAAGAGCCTGAAGTATCTGATGTCGCAAAAGGAGTTGAACATGCGACAAAGAAGGTGGATATAACTCATTAAGGATTATGACTGCACCATAGAATACCACTCGGGGAAAGCAAACGTGGTGGCAGATGCCCTCAGTCGCAAAAATAAAGCCACCCTGGGAAGGTTAACAGTGGGAAATGAGCGGTAATTGGCGTAATTGAAAGAGATGGGTGTAGATTTGGACATTAATGCAGGAGGTGGGTTAGTAGCCCAACTATTGGTGCGATCAACATATCAGGAACATATACTACATGCCCAATTCCGTGATAAGGAGGGGTCCAAGATTAGGAAAAATGTGGAGGCCGGGGTAGAAACAAAATTCCAAGTAGCGGATGATGGATCATTGATGATGGGACAATGGTTGTACACGCCTAATGACGAAACAGTTAAACGAATGGTTCTACAAGAAGCACATGTGTCTAAGTTCTCCATACATCCTGGCAGCATTAAGATGTATCTAGACCTGAAACACCTCTATTGGTGGCCTAATATGAAAAAGGAAATAGCTGAGTATGTGTCCAAATGTGGGATATGTCAATAAGTCAAGGTGGAACACCAAAGGCTTGCAAGACCATTACAACCATTACAAATTCCAGAATGGAAGTGGGAGATGATCACCATGGATTTTGTGTTAGGATTTCCCAAAGGAAGGAAAGGAAATGACGTGATATGGGTCATCGTAGATCGGTTGATGAAATCCGCACTATTCTTACCTATAAAGATGACCGACTCGGTGGACAAGCTTGTCAAGATCTACATAAAAGAGGTGGTACGGCTCCATGGGATTCTAGTGTCCATTGTATCGGATGGAGATCCCAGGTTCACCTCTCGACTTTGGTCGAGCATACAACATGCCTTGGGGATAAGATTGGACATGAGCACCGTGTTTCACCCTCAAACGGATGGCTAATCAGAAAGAGTCATCCAAGTCTTGGAAGATCTATTATGGGCATGTGTGCTAGAATTTGGAGGAAACTGGGAGGAACACATGGCATTGGTGCAGTTCACGTATAACAATAGTCACCAAGACACAATAGGGATGGCCCCATATGAAGCCTTGTATGTTAGGAGGTGCAGGACTCCTTTATGTTAGGAGGAAATTAGGGACCGGAAGTTATATGGCGCGGAGTTGGTCCAAGTCACCACGGAGAAAGTGAGAACTATCAGGGATTGCATCAAAGCCGCACAAGATAGACAGAAGAAGTATGCTGATTTGAGGAGAAGACTTCTCGAGTTCAGTACGGGGGACCAGGTGTTCCTGAAGGTAGCCCCATGGAAGAACATGTTACGGTTTGGATTGAAAGGGAAGTTAACTCCTCGCTTCATCAAACCCTTCAGAATCTTACAGCGAGTGGGGCCCGTAGCCTACAAAGTGGACTTGACCCTATAGTTAGCCAAGGTCTATGATGTATTCCATGTCTCCTTGTTAAGGAAGGCTAACGTGGACCGTGCCTGAATCCTACCTCAAATTCGAATAGAAGTCAAGGAAGACTTAAAACTGGAATTGAGACCTATAAGGATACTAGATCAGGAAGTGAAGGATCTACGAAGGAAAAAGATCCCCATCGTTAAAATCTTATGGCGAAATGCTTAAATAGAAGAGGAAACTTGGGAGAGGGAGGCTGAGATGAGGAAAAAGTACCCCAATTTATTTGAACTACCAGGTATGGAGTATGAAACCTTTTAAATTTCGAGGACGAAATTCATATTAGAGGGGAATGTAAACACCCAAAAGAATATATATATATATATATATATAAAACTGATGACTCAGTTTTCACTGCCGATTTCTTTATCGACAGTGACGCAGTTCTTGCTGCTGATTTCTGAATCGGCAGCAACGCAGTTTTCACTGCTGATTTCTTGATCGGTAGCGACGCAGTTTTCGCTGCCGATGTCTGCATCAGCAACGACGCCGTTTTTGTTTTTTGTTTTTTTTTAAATTAATTAATTAACTTAAGGAGTTGGGAGGGAGGGGTAAAATCGATTTTGGATAGACCAAAACAAGGATAAGACACATCTAAACCAACCCCAAACAACCCACCTCATTTAATGGGGAGTATAAATACAAGGAGAAGAGAGAGAATGACCTTTCCTCTTCCCAAAGTTGTCTCCCGCAGCTGCATGTCGCTCTTCCCTTCCTTTTTCCCAACAGAAACCTAAACTAAACCAGTAGAGAGTGCCTTGTGAACGTGTGAGGGAGAGATGAGACCTTGAGAGAAGATTGGACAGCTGCCTAGAGGGAAAAGAAAAGGGGGCTAGAAAACGTGAGAGGAAGAAGAAGGAGGAGAACCAGCAGGAGAAGAGAAAGAATACTGTCAAACCTTCCTCAAACTTAGTTAAATTCGAAAGGTATGGGTCATGAAACTCCCTTCCTCTTCTCCTTAAGACCTAAAACCGGAAATGAAGAAGAAGACCCTAAGAAAATTGACCTAAGAGCTAAGCTAGCTGTGAAGGAAACTGGAATAAACTAAGAGGATAAGGAAATAGAAACGAAATGAGGCCAAATTCCTAGAACATCTAACAAAGAAAAATGAATAAAATGGAAATAACAAATTATGATAGAGGGTTGGCCTTAACTATGGGGTTGGCCAGCATGCATGTGTGTGTGTTCTGCTGAATTTATTGAAAGATTATGTGTTGAAATTGATGGTTTCAATGTGTGTGTCCTGCTGGAAATTGTTGAAAGAGTATATGCTAAAATTGATGGTTTCAATGTGTGTATGTTTTGCTGGAACTTAGTGACAGTTGATATGCTGGGATTGTTACAGCATGTAAGGTGTGTGTTCATGTCAAAATGTGAGTTGTCTGCAGCGAAATTGTGATTCACTGCCGAAACTGAGTTGTCTGCAGCGAATTAGCATTCGATGCCGAAACTGAGTTGTCTGCAGCGAATTAGTATTCACTACCGAATCGTGTGTTCTGCAGCGAAATTATGATTCACTTTTAAAACTGTGTCGTCCGCAGCGAATTGGCATTTGCTGCCGAATGGCGTGTTCAACAGCGAAATTATGATGCGCTGCCGAAACTGTGTCGGCTGCAGCGAATTAACATTTGCTGTCGAAACTGTGTCGGCTGCAGCGAATTAACATTCGCTGCCAAAACTGAGTTGTCTGCAGCGAATTAGCATTCACTGTCGAATCGTGTGTTGTGCAGTGAAATTGTGATTCGCTGTTGAAATTGAGTTGTCTGCAGCGAACTAGTTTTCACTGCTGAATTGGTAGCTTGCAGCGAACCAGTTTTCGCTGCTAATTTCTACAATAGGCCTCCTAGGCTGAAATGACTTAAATGCCAGTAACAATTTTATGGTATGATGATGTAAAATATGGGACACTTGAATGTGAACATATGAGCTCTTGAAATAAGTGTGGTGACGAATGTGATTCATAGATACACATGTATTGATTTGTGACCATTGATGTTTTAGGTGGTGCGGTCGGGATTGGACCATCGTCCATACAAGAACAACCTGCAGATGGAGCAGGTAGGTGATTTACACCTTCCTTTTTCATACGTTGAATAATGAAATACTTTATCATGAATGTTACCATATTGCGTTAGAACATATATTAGATTATCGAACGCTTAAATATTGACAAATGGTTGATTAGCTTTGGCTATTGGCATCCGAATGGATGATCGGGACAAATGAATGATTAACTTTGGCTAATGGCATCCGAATGAATGATTAGCTTCGGCTAATGGCATCCGAATGGATGACCAGGATGATTGAATGATTAGCTTCAGCTAATAGCATCCGAATGGATGACCTGGACGAATGATTGATTAGCTTTGGCTAATGGCCTCCGAAGTGGATGACCAGGGTGAGTAAACGATTAACCTCAAGAAATGATGCCTTAAGAGGATAGCCGGGTTTAAGATTATGGTTGATTGCAAGAATTGGTGCATCTATATGTACTACAAATTGTTTATACCAAGTACATGAAGAAATTATAAATGTCATGCTTCAAACATGGGATAATGTTAATGCTTCATTTAACTGCTAGACCGTTTAATTATCATTATTATTATTATTAAGTAACCACATTCTCTTAAATGTTTTGTACTGCAGCACAGACGTCACACAAGCAAGATGTCTAGGAAACTCACCACACGGGAACCTACTTTTGCAAGGAATCATGTAGTTGCATTCTAAATCACAATATATTTTGTATGAATTAATGTACTGAACATATAACTTTTATTAGATCCTTTTGTTTAAATTCGTAATGGCTATTAGTAGGATAAGAATGCAAACTCATGTCTATGTATGTATATTTTTAATATGAACTTCTAATAATGCAAACATAATATTATGTGTTTATGTAAAATTCACTTCTAAATGAAATGTTAATTGTATGGATCGTATTTTGATGATGTGAGGGATCAGGTTCGCCGATTACCGGCACCATGTGTGTCAAGTATATAAAAAACAAATTACTATTGTTTTGGGCTTGAAAAGTCGAGTTGTTACATATATGCTTTAGCAAGTTGTAGACATAACACATTGAGAGGCTTCAAATGAATATCATCGAGACAATATGTAAACTTGAGATGATATTCCCTCCATCATTTTTGACCCGATGGAACATTTACCCATACATTTACCGTATAAGGCCAACATTGAAAGCCCAGTCCAATATAGATGGATGTATCCCTTTGAAAGGTTAAAGATTACACATGTAATGTAATTAAAAATGTTTTTTCATTGTTTTTGTTAATTAAAAACATTTGTTTAATTCTATGTAGGTACTTGTTCAACCTTAAAAAAAGGTTAAAAACGAGGCGCATGTTAAGGCTTTGATTTGTAAGGCTTATATTGTTGAGGAGAATAAGAATCAACCACGTTTTAAGGTATGATGATGGTGGTGAAGTGCCTTCGAGTGAAAACTCATCAATATTCTCTAATCCTAGACAATTGGCACCAAAAAATGCTATCAGAGAAAGATATTTGTCTGAAATATAATTCAGATAAGCATATAATTATGTGTTATTTAACTATGATGAATTGAGACCTTATATTTAGTAACTTTATATACTACTTAAAATTTGTTAAAAATGGACTATTTATCTCTTATAATATCATAAACTCATACATTTTTTAATACCTCATAGGTAACATCGTCTACAATTACTGTTAATAACTCATAGCTGATCGAATCCTAAATATTTTGATTACAAGATGAACAATTTGTCACGTGGTTCATAACACATGTAAGGACTATCACAAACTCATTATCTATCATGATACTTACTTTTGTTACAGAATTCTCATTTACTGTTCATTATTGTACTTGATGTACAAGGTTTATCAACTATGAAGGAATGCTTGTGCTACATTGTCTTTACTAAGTCTGGGTCCTGAAAGAAACGTGAAGTGCTACAACGAGTATTTTATCAATAGATACGTGTTCATACTTAAGAATGTGAGCAGGGTAGAAAGACATATAACAATGGTGATTGTGTTAAGAGATTGACTTCTAGTGAGTATGAAGTTGACTATTATGAGAAATTAGAAGAGGTAATTGAATTACAATATCGTAGCCAACATAATAGAGTATTTTTATTCAAATGCTATTGGTATGACACCACTGATAGAGGAATCAGATTAGATCTCCATCATGGTTTGGCCGAAATTAACTCAAAAGCTAGACTCTGCAATGTCAATAATATCTTTATTTTTGCCAAGTAATGTCAGTAAGTTTATTACACATACACCCTTTTCTTTAGAAAGGATCGTTCAAGAGTTGATTGGTTATTCGTATTGAAAACCAAATCCAATGGTTGTGTCGAGATTGTTCAGGATGAGAATGATGACTCAAATATGGGAGATGATGCCGTTCAAGTTAGTGAGTTGGTTGATCCATCGATTGACTTAGAAGAAAATTTAAATTTATTGAATTTCCATATAATCATAGTCTGCATTCTACTACTGATTATTCACTGTCATAAACTCATTTTAGGTTTCCCCTCAAATTTATCCTTTTTCTTTTTAAAATAATAATAACAAAAAGACTGACAACTTGACAAAAGAAGGTTGAGAAGGGTTTCAAATGTATAGAGAAATCAAGCTGAAATTTCGGACAAATTTGGGAGCCCAATCATACCTTATTGTACACTAGATTGAAAGATTAATGCAAATTCAAGGTTCAATCAAATGATTATCGAATGAATTTGAATAAAAATTAAATCTAAGAATTCAATTAGGCTTCTGATAGGTTAATTTGATTTAATTATAGGTTCAATTAAAGGTTTAATTAAATTTTAGAATTAATTTAGGTCAAATTAAAATAATTAATTGAGTGGAAGGACTTAATTAGGTTTTTAATGAATCAAATTAATTTTATTAGAAAGTTAATCGGTAAAAACTTTAGTTTTTTTTTTTTTCTTTTTAGCAGTTTGTAAAAGCAGTAACTTCGTTCCCTCTTTTAGCTTGCTGCACCTTTGTTTTATTTTATTTTTCTTTTTGTAGTATTTTCTTTAGTGTTGCATTTTATCTACCTTACATGCACAAGTATAGAGACGTTTTGGGTCAGTTTTCTTGTAGACCTGTGTCAGAGTGAGAGTCTGATTTTTCGAATCATTTATTTGATAATTCTTCTAATTCTGAGGAAATGAGCGAACACGAAGATCAACCCATTAGGACCCTTCAGGATTACCTCCTCCAGCCTACACGCACAGGCACAGCCACACCATCATGCATCATGTTTCCAGCTAATACTCGCTAACTGGATTTTAAAACAGGGATGATACGATTACTCGCTACTTTTCATGGCATAGAAAATTAAAATAAATCTGTGCACATTAGGGAGTTTGAGGAAGTAGTTGCGACTTTTCATAGTCGAAATGCAACTGATGACATTATGAGACTTGAGTTCTTTCCTTTCTCTTCGAAGGATAGAGCTAAGAGTTGGCTATTCTCGCTGAGACCAAGACCAACGCTTTAAAAAGGCAAATCTTTACCTTTGCACAACAAGACAGTGAGACTTTGTATCGGTCTTTGGAGAGATTTAAGGAGTTGTTGAGTATGTGTCCTCACCATGGGTATGAGAATTGGCGCTTAATGAGCTATTTTTATAAGAGACTTACACCAAGAGAGCGCCAATTTATGGAGATGATGTGCGTAATGATAAGTTCTTACAGAAAGATATTGATAAGGCCATAGAATACCTCAATGAGCTTGCTGAAGAAGCTCACGCTTGGACTAGACCTAGTGCTACTGAGAGCACAAATAGGTCACGACCTGCAAGAAACCCAAATGGTGGTGGAATTTACCATCTCAAGGAAGAGGATAACTTAAAGGCTAAGATTGAGATGCTCACTAGGGAGTTAGATGTGTTAAAGACTACGGACTTAGGTATGTACAAGAAGCCTTTTACACCTTTCTTTGATGCAAGTAATCTGAGGTGGCGCAATCACCCTAATTTCAGGTTGAAGTTTGAAAACCAGCCGCCTGCACAACCCCCCAGATCATATCCCGCACCATATCATGCACCTTCATCTTCTAGGATTCCTTTAGAAGACACTTTGCATGAGGCACAAGGTAAGACTAACCAAAAGTTTTTATCTTTGATACGCAGTTTGTTGAAGAAAACATGGAGATATAATAGAGCCAAGTGTCCAAATTGATGAGCTTTTTAGTCTGAATGAGCGAGGTTGTAACAACACTGATTTATTTACACAATATTCCATGTATATATAATTTATTATCATTAAAAGTACAAGTTTATCTATAAAAAAATCTGTAGAGTTTTCTTTAAATTTTCAATATGCAAATTGTGAGAAATTTGATATTTAATATTTACAGTTTTCTTATTCAATATTAAGTTATTAACTAAACAATCTGAGTGAATATTACAATTTGAGTGAATATTGAAGAAAAAGAAAACAACTTCTCCTTTTTCTTCAATGTTCACTCAAATAAATCAACTATTGTGTTATTCAAGAAATTCTACAAATACAACATGAATCAAGATACTCGATCATTTTAAAGCAAAAATAAATCTAAAAATGAATACAATATAATTATAGACATGCTTTGAAAACTATGTTAGATATATTAAGTTTAAATATATACATATTTTTTTATACAAAATTACATTACAAAGCAAAATATTCATTTCTTCCATTTATATCTTTTGATTAAATAAACACAAAAAATACAAATATATGATCTATTATTCGGTACAATGTTGCGAGGTACCTGAAAATTTATTTAATTCCAAATACAATTAGCTTTATATACAATAATTATTTACTATTATCTCTTCTATATATTTACCATATCAATTACTAAAAAGTTAATTTTTTATTTTACCCTTAACCTTATAAATCAATACAATTAGCACAATTTAAGAACATATTAATGTCCTCTCTAGCCCAAATTATGTATTTGTTCCATTACCCAATTAATTGGTTTCTCCAAATACCTATTAACCAGAGCATTAGTCTCTTATTTTTTATTATAATTTAAATAATATTTTAATTTTAAGGTATCAAGTACCTACCTGATGTAACGATCCCTACTATTGAGTAGGTTCTATATCCTCTTTTGTACATACAGAAACAATGTATTATTTTTCATTAATTCACCATAAAAGTCAATTTTATTTCCCATACATATTACAAATTCTCAAATCAGTTGCATTAAAAATTCCAAATTATTTCCATGAATAAATGCCTTTAAATAAACTTATAAATTTTTTTTCTTAGCAAAGTTCAATACCATCCCCAACTCGCTCAATTAACCGCTTAATTTCTCTTTCAAATCAATGTTCACCAACATACTGAAGGAAAACATGCCTATTATGAAATTTTAAAATTTATACTTTTCTCAATCTTATCTTTTTAACAAAGCTTACATCTCACACATGCACTAATCATTCAAGTTAACATGTTTTACATAATTTATGTATTCCAACTCAAAATCCTAGTCATATCTCTCACTAATTCTTCTCCTTTTATAATTCAAAGTTCATTAAATATTCAATCACATTTAAATAAATTTATTAAGTCTATTCGAATTCACCATCAATACATCAACACATATTAATTACACAAACATTTATTAAATTTCCATGTTCCTCATTTTTGTGCAAAATGGTCAGCCCTAGCTATCTCTAAACCATCCAATTTGTTTCTTCAATTTTCATTATATACTTCCTATTTCTTCACAATTACATCAATTTCACACTTTCTTCAAATTTTCTCTTAAGAACCCTAATTCAAAAATCTAAGAATTATGCATCAAATCCATTTCTTTTCATTCAAAGTAGTTTAAAAAAGCTTAGAACTTCTTACCTTGCAATAAAATGAACTTTGAAAGCTAACTAGTCAAAGCTTTTCCACTCCATATTTTCTTCTCTTTGCCATTAGTTATAACCCTAATTTTTACTCTCCATCACTTAGTTTCCTTTTAAATCCTTGCTTGATGGATTAGTTGGTGTTTCACACTTCCTAACTTATAAAAGATGTAAGTTATATTCTAGAGGTGATAGTACATTCCAAGTTCTTAAATGACTCAATGATTCACCCTCAATCCTTCATTTAAAAAAAAAAAATTTGTTATGCAATTTCTTATAATCTTGATGGGGTATGGTTCTTTGTTTTTGGCATTTTCTTTAACGATCATTTTGATTTTGAATTTTAGCATGTCCTATAACTTTTTTCTTTATTGACATAGACTTGTCTGAACTATTTTTTCTTTTCTTTTCTTTTCTTTTTGTTGCTAGTGTGGAGTGTGATCCTAGTTAAGGCCTTTTAGAGAAAAAAAATATTAGGCTTAAAAAGGAGCAACAAAGGATATATTTTATTGAGAATATGAGGAAAAAAGAGTCTTTCATCATTTCCAACACAAATCATTCGGGTTGATAAGTATTAATCTCTTTTGGTGTAATCTCCATACCTTGTAGAGAACTACTTATCACAAACCATAGCTCTTGTGATATCCTAGCTTCAACACCATGACATCCATTAGAGGTTCCATAGGGTCTAGTCACAAGACTTAGAATAAAGAGGTTCAAGGAGACAATTAATGGACTTCTTCAAGATACATAGGCTAAGGTGGATTTTTTTTCAAGATTCATGGGCTCAAGAAGATATCAAAAAATAAAGGACAAGCCTTAATTTATTTGATTCATGTTCAATAAGGGCTTCTAAGAAAGCATCCAAACATTACATAAAGATTGAAATGAGAAGATTCAAATATGCTAATTTTGATCTTTCTCTATTGTTTGGCCATAACTAGGGATATAAAATAAAATTTGATACAATTCTAGTTGCCTTGGAAATTAGACAACCACATATTTCCATTGATATATGGTGTATCTTCTAATTAATCAAGAATAAGAAGAACTATTCATTTGAAGTTGGGCTTAGATTCTACTAGCATATTACGAAACTCAACTTTAATCTTGTTTTAATTAGTTAGGATATTATTTATTTATTTTTAGTTTATTTTAGGGCCTGTGGCATTTAAGGGTTTATTTGGGTTAGGTCTTATTTTATTATTTTAGTTATTTTGGGCTTTTAATGTATTGAGGCCTATTTATCAAGTTTAGGTCTATTAGGGTTAGCCTTCTACTGTAAACCAATTGTTAACATTATTTTTTCAGTTTATGAGATTTTCTCTAAATTTGTCATATATTTTGTGCTTTGTTTATCTTTATATAGTTGAGTGATTCTCATTCTAAGTTCTTAATTGAATTTGCAAAATCTTTAAAGAACTAATCAACTTCGTTGTGATTTATATTTCTCGTTCACATCTCGTTATAGGCGTAGGGAATGGGGGGGGATCATTTGCATATAACTTTTGTTCTCTAAGGCAAGGTTCTTGTTGGTTCAAGTTGCAAACGTTTCTTCAAACCTCAAATTAGCAATCTAAAGAACAATTTTGCATCATCTTGTTTTTTCTATATACCATCATTCATAATGTTAAAACAAAGTGCATGATATGCAAGGCAAGAAAGGTCCCGAAAAATGGATGGCTTTCTCATTTTATTTTCTTTTGGTTTGTTTAGGTTGAATGTGTCCACCATTGTGGAGGTTGTTTGACATATTCTAAATTGCAATAACTCATTCACATATTTTTAACAGCTCATTTCCATCCTATTTTTTAAGATGGTGGAATTAGGATGTCAAAAGTTATTTTCAACAAACATTGAGTTGCTTTCTAAAATTAATATGCAATTCAATTTTCATTTAAGAAGAGTGAAACTAATACTCAATGAGGAGTTGTTTGCAAAACCAATCCACTTGAAATTATAGAGCTATTATTAATGAGATCATGTCATGAAATTGGTGGATTAATAAAAACAATAAATAGTTGTAAGAAATGAAACAATGGTAGAGAATATGCAAAAAGATTTTAGTCTAAATTTCACTTTATTAATTTTGCTAGAAATTATACATTGACACTTAGTATTTCTTTACAAAATTTGAGTTTATAGGTTTAAAAAGATCCTCTCCATCAATTCTTGAAAATATGAGTACTCCTTGTTAAAGGTCTTTTTTCATCACATATGGGCTTTTGTAATTAGATGCTTATTTGCTTTTATTCTCTTCCACTATTGGAAGAATGTTCTTCAACACTAGATTCCTTCTCTAAACTCCTTAGGGTAAACCTTCTTATCATGTGTCTTGACCATTCTTCTTTAATACAATTGACTGTGGCAAAAAGCAACTAGCCTTTTTATATTAATCATGTTCAGCCATTCATATTGTGCCTTGGCCCACTCCAACTATTCTAATTCTGCCTCCATCAAGACTCTCTAGGAAGGAATTTCCATTTCTAGAGGCATTATCACCTTCTTGTAAACTAGGAAATATGGTGTGGCTTTTATAGATGTTCTTATTGTAAATTGATATGCATGAAAAGCATAAGAAAGCATCTTGTATTGGGAGATAAGGTATTAATGGCTATTTTAGGAGATAATAACTTTCTAAGACGTTTCAAATCCACGGGTATAGGCTTCCTATTCAATCATGTTATTAGTGCATTCAAACTGCAGACTGATAGAGATGGGGTATTGATGACTATTCAAGGAGATAATAATTGTCTTCATACCATTTCCTAACACATTTACATGGATATTGAAATACATGGTCCATCATTCACTTTCTCAATTATCTGGTTTTTGTCTCAATTATCATAATAACCTTATTCAGAAAGACAAAATCTAGCAGCTTATAATTTTCAATTATATTCATTTCTAGATGATCTGCAATTATGCTTCTCTTCATTTTCTTTATTTTCAAAAACATAATGCCATACTCAACTAGTAAGACCTAACATCATACTATTAGCTTGACAAGTACAGTTTCTCAAAAATTTATTTGAGTGGATTTATCTTTAAGATCAACCACGTCATGTAATAGAGCATGTATTGTTGAAGCCACCTCGCACTCTATACCAAACCACAACATATTTTTTCCATCATAGAATAATAAGACTTACAATCCTTAAATTTCTTACTTAGGTAATAGATTGTTTGCTTTTTTTCTTGAGTCATCATGTTGATCCAATACATACTCCATAACAATTTTTATAACTGTTAAATTTAGTATCAATGACCTCCTTGCAATTGGTGGGACTAACATTATTGGATTTTGCAAATATCATTTGATTTTTTTAAAAGTCTTTTGACAATTTTCATTCCACTTTCTTGAGTTCTTCTTTCTAAGCAGGAAAAAATTAGGTTCACAAGTTGTAGTAAACTAAGAGATAAATCTAGCAATATAGTCCAATCTCCCTAAGAAGCTTATAACTTTCTTTTCAGTGCTTGGTATTGACATTACTTGGATTGCTTTGACCTTTTATAGACCCACTTTAATTCCCAAGTTTCTCACTACAAAGCCTAGTAACTTCCCAGATCTAAACCAAATGTATACTTTGAAAGGTTAAATTTTAACCAGTACTTGTGCAATCTATCAAAGAGCTTTCTCAAGATCTAGACATAATCTTCTTCCTCTTATAACTTAGCAACCATGTCATCTACATACACCTCAATATCTCTTTAAGCATCATATCATGGAATTGTGTGACCATTGGTTTTTTTTTTTTAGGTTGCCCTTATATTCTTCAAGTTAAAAGAAGGGCCTGACTTTATAGTAATTTATCTTTCATGGTGTGAAGAAAATGGTTTTCCTTTTGTTTTCCTCTACCATCCTAATGTGGTTTTATAAAAAAAAAATTTCATCCATAAAAGAGTAGGTCATATTCTCATAAGCATTATTAACTAAGATGTCAATGTGGGGTAGAGAAAATTCATCCATAGGGCTTGTCCTATTTAAATCCTTGAAGTTTACCGTAGCTAAACCTTTCCATCTTTTTTAAAGACTAGCACAATGTTGGATACCCACTGAGGGTATGTAATGTCGTCCAAGAATCCTTCTTCAAACTCATTTTTGACTTCCTTGTTGGCTTGTATTTATCTATTAATGGTTTGATTTAATTGCATTTTCTAATCGTTCTATTAGCCTGGTAAACTCATCAACATCACTATCCTCCTATTCTACCTTATCCGTTATGATTAAGTTTTCACCAAAATTAGACCAATTAATCTCAATGCAATGATTTTGGAATTCTATTGATATTCTACTTTTAGTATTTCAAAAGGGGAAAGTGTTTTGTATGAGTGTCTGAATTTATATGGAATAAAAATAAGCATAAAAAAGGCACGATTGAATGGCAAATAGATAATCTCAATAAAAGAAAAACAAATAAAAGCTCACATAAAAGCAATATACCTTTTTAACATCTTGAACCATAATTGTTAAAGATCTCAAGATAATAAAATAGAATAATTACTTTAAAAACATTTTTGGGATCTCTTAGGCTTCCTAGCTGTTGATCTATTCCCCTTCAATGTACTTCCAAATGATTTCTTTTATTTGTATGGCCTCTTATAAGGTGTTCATAGTGAGCTAAGGTAATATCATAGTCTTAAGGTCCTTTTTTATCACCTCAGAGTGGTCAACACAACTTTCAACCTTATTTTTTTTCATGTAATGAATGGAGAAGTTAGCAAACACCTTATTCAACTTCTTTACTTCCTCTTATAGATGTATCACGTAGGCTGGTTAAGGAAATGTCACATGGATTTGCAAAAGATCCATTTACTCCTTAATTAGGTCTCAACCTTCAATATGAGTCATTCTCTTCTCGTGTTTTTTCTTTACAAGTCTATAATAGTGGTTTAAAGACAAAGAAAAATCATTAGTTCACATACTTCATCTTCATGACATTAACCCTTTTTTGCATCCTCATAGTTAGGTTATATCTCACTAGCAACCCATACTTCAACAAACATCTTTTAGCTAATTTTACAACTTTCAAGATCTTAGGCTTCCATCTCAAGTGTTTTCTAGAACCTATTTAGCATTTATGATAATAAATGTGTGCAAATTCCTATATTTTCTTTCTTTAACCTTAATGTTTAAAACAAACACATTTTTAATAATAAAGAATATTTCTTCAGCCTTTATGGTTATCAATCTCCCATTCACCATAAATTTCAATTTGATACAGGGAGGATGCCACAATGCTTGCATAATGAAACCAAAATCATCCTAATAATATATTGTAGAATGGATGAATATTCAGCACTTGCAATGCTATTTAAAAGTTTATGGCCAATAACTAATTTGATATTGATGTCACCAATTACTTGTCTTGGTAACCTATAATATACCTTGGCCATTATATTGTTTGGCCACATATGTGATGTGTTGACTGGAAGATGATCCAGAATATATCTTGGTAGCACTTGGAGGGTTGATTTGTTATTAATAAGAACTTTTGCAACAACACAATCTTTGCATTTTACAGTGATATACAATGATTACTGTACCATGTTCCTTTTAGATCCAACCCTTTTTTTTTAATCATATGTTCTATTGAGTTTGATTCAATTTTGTAGGGAACATAAGCCTCATTCAAAACTTTATGTAATACTTTCTTATATGGCTCTCAGTTCAGAATGAGAGAGCAAGAAAATCTAAGCTAGAGTCTTTTTTAACTTCTTAACCATATTATATTCACTGTGTATCATTAATTTAGAAATTTTACGGTTTCATGTTAGGTTTATTAGGGAAGTCTTATTGAGGGGTCAATAATAAGCTAGGTAGTGATTAATTCTATGTGTTGAGATTCATAGTTAGATATGGTTTGTACGAAGTTTGGTATTAAGGTGCTCTACATTGGCCAATATTGGTTGAGGGTGGTGATGGGAGTTTTGGATGACTTTTGAAGGATTTCCTGTACATAATGGTATTCTCCTATAAACAAGCTAAATTATGGTCTATTTAAGAGATTTAGGTTAAAACATTTTTACTAGGTTCTTTATCTCCATCTTCAATCCTTCTAATAAGAAAACTAGGGCATGCCTTTAGTCAATGTCAACTCAATTCCACAGGATGTTAAAATCCTTAATGTATGTCTCCAAATTACTCTATTATTTCAAATATTTTAGCTCCTCTAGGAGTTTTTTCTGCTCATCGAATCTTCCACATATCGCCTTCACATATTCACTCCAAGATACCTTCATTACACCTCTACTTCTCATGAAATTTTGATGCTTATATAATGTCATACCATCCAAGTAGTAGGATGTCAACTTTTACTTCTCAAATTTTTGGATCTCCCCCACTTCAAAGTATTGGTTGCATTTATATAACCCTTTATATATATCTTCACCCTCAAAACTTGGGAAATCATGTTTGGGTGTATGTGACTTGTAGGAAAATTGTTCACCACCACAATGCCAACTAGTCCTTGTTGTCAGATTTGCCTGAGAAGTAGGTAGTTGATCCCTGTTGGAGTTAGTCTCTCATAAAGATGCATGTAACTTTTGTAGCAAGTATTATGCTGATGAGATATACCGTTTATCAACTCCTCAAGCCTTTCTAGCCTGGTATCACTAAAGATTGTTGTTGTCCATATTGCTCTAGTAACCTTGCCATTCTTTCTTTTAGCAGAGCCTGCTCCTTGTTAGATGCTTCTTTATACTCTTTTAACATCATAAAATCGATTATTTATAGCCATTATACTCATGTAAAGAATAGAGACTCTTATACCACTTGAAATAGACATAAATGTTCCTTCACAGGATATCAGATCAAGCAAGAACTCTCCCACCTTGATTAAATCCATTGAGACTATTGAGAATGGTGTATTGTTAGCCAACTTTGGAGAGGAAGAAAGAATAAAGTTTGTTAGAAAAAAAAATAGGAAGAAGAATCCAACATCTAGATTTTAGCTCATTCATTCATCATTTTTAATTACTACCCATGCTTCTATTACAATTGCATATATGTAGAAAAAACATAATGCCGACATGCTATTCTTCTCCTATTACACATGATTAAGTTCTTACAAAGAAAATAAACGAGTGTTATTTAATGAAACGGTGCATATAGGCTAAAGGCAAAACATTACGTTGCATTCAACAGTAAATAAGCAACGATTATAATTTTCAAAAACCCTATTCTTTTACAATTCCTTCTTCCTGCTTTAGTAATCCCTCTTTAATTAGAATTCACCTATAACAATATCACAAACTTTTGTCTCCAAATAGCAACCCAAATCATCAAACCATCAAGCAAGACAAGTAATCTCTATCTTTTCTTTTCATTTTATAGAAACTAAATGTTATTATATTGCTTTTGATTTTTTTCACTTTTTATCAACTGATTATACCTAGATTAAAAAAAAAGGTTTAAAGATGATGACGAGAAGCTTGAAGATTTTATTAAAATCTATGTTTTTATTCTTTTAAGAATGGATATGATTGTTGTCTTTTCTAATTTTCAACGATAAGAAGAGGTTTCTTTGGGTGTTAAGGTAGTAGTTTTTTTTCTTTTTAATCTATTAATTATGAGAGCAGGTATTGTTTGTGACGTGTTTAATGTAATGCCTCAAAGAAATATTATCTTTATGCTCAACTTATCATAACTCTTGGTTGTGCACACTACATTTTTCTAGTCGCTTTTCATCTATGGGTTTACTATTAGGGAACAAACTAAATTAGACTTTAACTCTTTTCCATCATTCATGGGGTAGTCCTTTATTGAGCCATCTATGTGTAATTGTAAAAACAAATTAGCATTGTGAATGATAGAAGGGAGTGATAGGGTTGGTTAAGTGTTTTAATAATTTTGGGTTGCCTTCTTCACATGTTGCATATAAGATGTTTAATAGGGATCTTGAGAGAGATTTGTTATGTTCTATGGATTTTATTCTTATTGTATATTGAGCCTTTAAGTCTTTTTTTGTTTTGTTATATTCTTGGTGTTCTTAAGCAGAGACATGTTAATTTAATGATGTTTGGATAAGTGGTGGATAAAAAAGGCTATGGTGAGTATTGTCTTCGAGTTTATGCATTTCATGTTTTTATGACTTATGTACTTGGCTTGGGGATGTTGTTAATTTTATTTTTGATTTTGTTATTCTCTTGATAAAGATCTATGTGTTTGTTTGTTTTTTTTTTATTTGCCATTGATTAGGTAAGAAAGGCTTTTCTCAGGCTATGATAAGTTGTCTTTGATTTGTCTTTTTTTGTCTTCTCTTTTCACCCATTGTACACAAGATGTTTGATAAGCATTTTTTGAGAGGTGTTTTTTTTTTTTCAATGTTGTTCCTTGGATTTATGCTTGTTGTTTATTGAGCTTTTAAGTCCTAACTCCATTTCATCAATGATATATATTCATAGCGATATTTGTATTGATCATCATATTCAGAAATAATCTTTCTTCAAGTCTAGTTTTTGCTTAAGGTTCTAAATAATCATAAGACTCACTTGATTTATTATTATAGAAAGAGCTACAGAATTGACAAATATATCATATGCAGGTGTCCATAATTTTATTTTGACAAATTCCAGGCGATTTCAATTGGAGTTCCCCGTCAGACTGATTGCATATTTCATATTTGTTGCTCTCATAAAAAATTGGTAGAGGCTATGTAATTAAACAAGTAAATAAATGATAAGGAGAATGCATCAATATTTTAAGATTCAATCTCAATTTTTCAAGGAAATTCAATGACATTGACTTGATTTTCATATGGCTAGACTTCAACTATTATAATTCAGGGACATGCTGCAAATATATATGGAGATAAACATGGGCAAATATTGTGTCCATTGGAAACTCAATCCCCTCCATCTAATGGCTCACAAATATTTATTAGAAATACATTGCTTTATTAGGATTTGGTCAACCAGTATGATATATTTCATGAACTTCTACTCGAGAAATAGGCTGAAATCCTTCATGCATGTCCATACCGCAGAAACACAACTTTTAGAAAACCCTAAGCAAACCACCTAAAAATTAATTTAAATTTAATACACTTTCTACTAGGGGTGAAATTGCACTATATATAAAATTTGGGCATATTTCAATATCGTTTGCTTGAGGTTTCAATTCAGAATTCAATTCTATCACAAATTGATCATACACAAGTTTTAATACTTAGACATAAGAGAATGACCTATAAACTGAGATCTGTAGTTTGTTGGGTATCAAGATACTGCATATTGAATTTCAAGTCATTCTAATATCTTTAGATCTGGGTTTCAATTCTAGTGTTTTAAAATTGCGTAACAATTAGATTTGCGTAAAGTTCCAAAACACATTTAACTGTTATTTGTTTCAACCAAATCAGTTTGTTTCTATTATATTAGGGTTATTTAAGAGTCAAATTAGTGTCTTCATTAATTTTCACTTCTGTTTTATTTCACGTCTTTGTTTTGTCCACAATTCATATGAATTTAAATTACTACTCATGAAATCATAATCGTAGTTTTGTTTTACTTTTTTTTAGTATATTTATTGATTCTTGAGTTTATTCATAATTGGATTATGTTGCATAAGCCTCTAACTTTGATTGGTTGCGTTGAACTAAGTCTTCTAGTATATATAAAAAAGGTGTCTTGCATTCAATAAGGGAGAGGGAACGAAGGATAATTCCAGAGCAAGAATGGAAAAAACTAAGGCTTGGCGTAAGGGTTTTAGAATGAGAAGTTGATAAATGTAGAAGATTATTCTATGACCGTCAAGCTTCGATGGAAAAGGATGAACAACGCTACAAGCATGAAAAGAAAAGGACGACGGTCGTAGTTATTATTCAAAAGTATATGCGTAAGTGGTTAGTAATGCATGCTTATTTGAAATCCTTATCATCCACCATGTCCATATAATGTTGTTAGAGGCAAGGAAAGACTTAAACAACAAGCCTATGAAACAACCATTATTCCTATTAAAGATTTGAGGATGAATCTTTTTGAATAGAGTGGGAATGATATGGTTCAGCTATGGATTTCTCATGAAGGGACTTTGATTCTCTGCTTGGGTTTGCTAGGGAGGCCATTCAGCCATTATTGTGTTTTACCTTGGAATTTAGCTTGTGTTTCATTCGTCCATGATGGTTTTTTGGCATGAGATAATTTTAACCAACCTTTTGTGCATGATAATGGACTCGGTCCAATCTTTTTTATGGTTTATTCGGCCAAATGAGGTCAGACCATGTATAGGTCTAATTTGGGCAACAAAGTAGACTTATTGGGAGTTTGTATCAGGTTTGATATGGATTACATATATGAATATGAGTTTGGGCCACATAGGGTCCAAAGTTAGCTTGGGCTAATTGAGATATTGGAATCCTTTTCTTATAGGGATCAGGAAAATATTTTCCTAAAATTAAATGGGAAATTTGTTCATTATTTTCCCTGTTATTTAGGAGAATATTTAGCAAAAAAGAAGAAAATTTTCTAATCTTGCGAGGAAAACAAAGGGGGTTATCCAAGAGTATTTAAAAGGATTTCCTAATCGTACAAGGAAAGAATACTTTAGCAATTAAATTCCTATTCAGATCATATTTCCTAGCATGTAAAGGATTTTAAAAGTTGGCTAAGCAATCTTAGAGTATTTAGGAAAGTGGATCTTGGCCAAGAGTTATTTAAGTTAGGGAATTAAGATATTTTATTTTGTTTTTCTTTCTATTATATGCGGCATAAACAAGCTACTATCGAGACTTGTTGTTTTCAATATTATTTCTATGTTTGAGTTTAATTAATACTTTGATTTTCAGCTAAAATCCAAGACTTGTTTGGATTACGGTTTGAACTTACTAGTAAAGGTTTTGAATCAATTTTTGTAAGTGGATCTGACTTATCGAAGATGAACTAGTTTCGTGGCGTCATTCAACTTCATTCCAATAGTGCTGGTACCTTGGGACAGGTTATCATTATGCTATACTCCTATTAGATCTCTTTTAACTTTTCGGGATTATATCTCAATCTTGATTGTGCATTATGTGACCACAAGGTTCACATCAAGTTGTATTTGCATGATTACTTATAAAAATAATGACCATATCTACTTAGTGATCAACATTAATCTCTTAGATAAATAAAATAAAAAGACAATAAAAGTAAATTATTTGTTTGTTCATCTTTTTTTTCCTGTTTTAATATTTAATTAGCATTAATAATATATTTTTGATTTATTAATTTATATAATTTTAAATTTATTTCATTAAGCATAAACATTATATTTTTGTTTTCAATTAAAAAATTCCATGATATAAAAAATGATATTCCCAATGCCGATATTTTCTTCTTTTATGTTACAAAATAATTTGCAATCCTACCCATATAGCATAATGCCACCAAACCAAATAGTGAATGCATTGAACATATAATCCTATAATGTCCATTTTTTACAAATAATTGAAAAGTAATTTGTTCTATCATAGTTCTTTTAAACTTACATATGCAGTTTTTCAGCTCTTATTTCAAATAATTTCATATATTATTATATTCCTACCATAACAATATATTTAAAAACTTCTTGTTTAGCTTATTTTTCTTTCCACAAAGACAACTTCTATGTAATTTATTTCACTTATAAAATACTTTAAAGTTGAAGAGTAATTTTGTAATATATGAAAAGGGTCAAATTAATAATATTATCAAATATGAACTTGCTAAGAAGTTTGAGGAGAAACTATAAAAAGTCAACTCATAGTCGTAAAAAACAAATATTGTAGAACTTTTTTTCTTTTGATTAATCATAAGCAATGATTGTAATCAAAATCTTTTTTGTTTTTGTAACTGTAAATTTCTAGATCAGTTTGTTCTCACCTTGATTAATATTATAAGATCTTGAAGTTAACGACTAAGTAAGTTTCTAGTGACCTTGAAGAGACTCGAAATTAATAGCAAACCAGAAACCTAACCAACTGAATTACCTAACAAAATCCATAACAAGCAATTGCAATAGGTGGGTTAATTTGCAACTTCATTACAACATCAATAGATGCTTCAAAAAACAATTATGCACAAATTATAAAAACTTGACTAGAAACAAAAAGAATTAATGGAACTAAAGTATGTGTGTAAATTTAGTTCATTCACTGAACCATTCTTGATTATCTTATATGACAGGAAATAAGGACTCACATTTCTTGTTCCATCTCTTTTTAAATAGTATTGACTGATAAATTTTTAGTTAAAACAGAATGAGATTTGAAAAGAATTTCGAATCTTATTTAAACGATCAAAGGCTATTATGTTAAATCAAAATATTATTGATGAAAGGATATTAATTATACTGAGAAACTAATCACTAAAAGGTTAAGTCGAACCACTAATAATTTTTCTAGTATTTAGGAGATCATGACACATTGCTAGACAATGCACCTGATCTTTAAATATAAATTAATCAATTTTTTAATTGATAATAAATTAAATTATTTAATTTTATTTAACTATAATTATAATTATAATTTATATTTGAGACAACATATTAAGAATTTAATGGGTCACACACATTAAAAACTATTAGTCAGAAATTAAATGAGATAATGATTTTGGGTTGAAGTTATGATTTTAGCCCTTCATATATAAAATAATGATTTTATATTAAAATTGAAACCCTAAATTAAATTAATTATAGAATTAATTATTCTAATTAGATTAGGATTGAATTAAAATGTTTAATTCAATTTTTTTTGTCATATCCTAATAGGATTAGGATTTAATTAAATGGTTTAATTAAATAATATTTTAAAAAATGGTTTTTATAAAGTAATGTGAGTTAAAATAGTTTAGGATATTAATAAGAATTTTAATGTGATTAATTTTCTTATTAAATTTTGAAAAATGTTTTTCATAGAATTTGTATTTAATAAAAAATAATTTTTTTGAGAAATTATCAAATTAGATTTGATTGAATATTTCTAAGTGTTATAAATATTATTTTATAGTAGCATATAAAGCTAATAATTAGAATTGAAGCATGTAATGTAATTTATCATGATATTAAAATGTTTTTATGCGTGATGGATGATAATGTATTTTTATTTGATGGTTAAATGGTTGCAATTTTTATTAAATAGGACTTGTGTGTCTGCCTTATCTCTATTTTTCTTCTAGATTGTAATTTCTTTTCCAATCTAATTATCTTCGAATGTAACTTGAAGTTTCTTAATTAACTATGTCAATGTTATGTAATTTAGAAATATAGAAATTTAGATAAATGGCAATGAAGGCTATAATCGTGATGCTTGCAAAGGACTTATGAAGTTTTGCAGCAGCTATCTAGGATTTTACTATCTAATTCTCTTTTATGGCTCGAGGGAATTATCTTATATATGTTCATAATCATCCAATTAGAATGACATGCTAGGGGTGTATGTTATATATAAATTGTTATGTATGAAAAATATATTTTTTATGCCATGTTTTGAATGAGACTTGTTTAATTATTAAATGTTTTATTAAAATATTCAGTACATGTTAAGAACATGAAAATTTACCTTCAAATTTTATATGCATAAAGCCACAATTTTATTCAAGGATAAGTTATTGAGTCGCTCAAGATTATTGTTAATTAAATATGTTTAATGCTATAAAATTGGGTTCTACTTAACTGACTTATATGATTTGGATGAGTCACTCGTGATCATATAAGGTTACAGACATGTGTTAAGTGAAAACATATAAGATATGTTTAGACAAATAGTTGTCACCTAACTGATTTAAGAATCACATAGAGATGCAATTAATAAATTATGTTATCTATCTAATTTAGTTGATTTTGATTTATTGAGTCACTCAAGGTTGAATAAATAAATGAGAGCTTAGCCTACTAGAAAATTATAAGCGAGATTTCGTGAATTAATAGGGAGAGCTATTAATTTGCAATAAAACAATGGGAGATAAAATTAGAATTAAAAACCTTATCTAAACTTAGAATTTAAATATGTATGCATAAAATTAATACTTTCTATCTTTATATAAATAGGTTGATAAATCAAATTGAGTAGTAACATATCCCTACGAACCATACTTAATGCTAACAAATTGACCAGACCAAATTTCTTAGATTGGCATCAAAATATGAGAATTATTATCAAGCCAGAAAAGATGATGTGTATTCTTGAAAATCCAATTCTAAATGCCCCTTCTGAGGATGTTGGAGAAGAAGTTAAGAATGAACATCAACGTCATGTTGATGATGATGAACAGACTGCATGTGTGATGTTAGCCATTATATCATATAAAATTCAAAGGCAACATGAGAATATGGGTGCTTATACTATAATTATGCATCTCAAAGAATTGTTTGATGAGGCTAGTAGAACTAAAAGGTATGAGACATCCAAGGAATTGTTCCGCTGTAAGATGACAAAGAGTTCTTCAGTGAGCACCTATATTTTAAAAATGAATGGCTATATTGAGAAATTGGAGCAATTAGGTTTTGTCATGGACTGTAAGTTAAGTGTTGAGTTGGTTTTGCAGTCATCACTCCAAAATTTTTTGCAATTCATTATGAACTATCACATGAACAAATTGGATAGTACATTGTCAGAATTGTTTAATATGCTTAAGACTGCTGAAGACACCCTTTGTCATCTTATAGTAGAACAAAAATAAGGGTGATGTATCTAAAGTAATTTTTCTCTAGACTATTGATGTTGGAATGGTCGGCTGTTTGGACGGAGACTAATTAAGTTGTAGTAATATTAGAGTTGAATGTTTGGAGATAAACTATAAATGTTGGAATGGTCGGCCATTTAAATAAAGACTAATGAAATAAAGTAGTATCATAGTTGAATGTTTGGAGGTAAATTATAGATACTATTGTATTGATCCTCAGGTGAAAAGGGAATGTTAATGGAGTGAATAAATTTTGTTAGTATGGTTTTTGAATGAGTCTATTAAGGTGTAAACATATGCATACAAGAATAGAGATGATGAGTAATTTGAAATGAATTATTATCCTAGAATGAATTTGTAATTGTAGGAGAGAAAAACATATGCTTATCCATTGCCTGCACTATTATGTTTTGGAGCAATATGCTTGAGGCTACCGAGTTGTGATTATTGTAATTATGGATGGAATTAATGATAACAAGCTTGAGGTCACTTTTATGTGAAAATGGGTCGTCGTTGTGTTTGTAGGTATTTTTCTAAAGTGGGACAAAATCTTGGGCTACCGAGTTGTGTTTTTGTGCAAAGGAAATTTTGTCAAAATTTCACTAAATAAGATAAATTCATTAACTTTTTTTTTAAGAGAAATATACAATTGTCCCATTTTTTACTTGAAAGTGTATATTGGGAAATGTGAAATTATGTTAAAAATAGTAAGGTGTTATAGTTTGAATGAAGGTGGAAAAATATATCTCTTTAATAAAAAATCTATTTTCTTATTATTTTTTAATGAAAACATGTTTTTTAATCAGAAAAATTGTTTTGTAAATGAAAAGTTATTATTATCTTAAAAGAAAGATTCAATAAAAAAAAAATCATGACTTGATAGTTTTTACATGATTATAGGAAAAAATAAAAGAATAATTAATTTGAAAACTATATAAAAATTATATAATAATAAAATAAATATTTTATTCTCATTGAATATTCATGAGCAATTTTTTTTAAGAAATTATGTACATTAGGTTCATATATATAATTCATAAAGTAATTGTTAATATAACCATAAAAAGATCTAATCTTATTTGAAACAAATATGATATAATCGAATAATTGTTAAATATCATTTAAAATTTTATATTATAGTGAATTTCATTCTGAATTAAAAAGTAAATTAAATAAAAATAAAAAGCTTAAGGATCATTTTAAAAGAGGCAAGGTGTTTAATCCTAGAAAGATAGGGTCATCTACTTACAACACATTATCCACATGAACAGATGATGTTTTGTCCACTAGTATATATTTTGGTGAATGGAAATTTGAGGATCTGACTGTTTTACCATCAAAAATCCAAATATCAACTTATTTTATGCTAAACACACCCTAAAAACATCCTAAAAAACTCAATAACCATAAGTTCACCTTCAAAACACCCTCTGATTAGTATAAAGAAAATGTAAATTAATTAAAAAAGAACAACATTTCAAGGCATTGATCTATTTTTTCAGGCATGGTCATTAAGTAAAACCACCTCTATGAAACTCCTCTCTCCATAAACAAACTAATTAAAATCTAGGTTGACTTTATCATGATTGGAAATTGGTCATTCAAAATCTTTCTCTTTCTTTTTTTTCCGATAACTTTTTTTTTATTTATAAACATTTAAGAATTGAAATGTAAAAAAAAAAAACTTTTAAAATTGAAATGCAAACTTATAAAACTAGAAACATCAAATATAAAAAATAAAAATACAAGAACAAAACTGTATTTTTCTGTGTCTAAAAATTAACTTCACAATGCTTTATTTATGAAGAAACAATGTTTGAACAATGACAATCAATGTTTAAACACCATAAATCTTTTAATATTATTGTACAATATCCTTGAATTTTCTTAAAAAATAACTCCTATAATAAAAATAATTAACAAAAACTATAAATGGCATGGGAAAAACATTGTATACTCAGACATATTTTACTATTTATTGCTACAATGTAATTAATTTTCTTCCCTTTCAAGTTGGGGGCAGTTTGGTCTTCTCTCATAGCCCATTAGTCATTACAGATTTGACCCAGGGCATATGTGACATTTTATGTTTTTTAGGAACAATAAAATGACCTTTCTAACCTCCAACTAAAAATAATAATATTGTTGACCAAGGGTATTTAAGTCTTTTTATTTTTCTAAATGCAGTAAAAGATATTATTATCCTTGGAATGAAGAAAAAATAAATCGTTATACTAGGGATGTTTTAGTCTTTCCACACAGGTTTTTTTATTAATTCCAAAACAATTGAGGGCAATTTGGTCTTTTTAGAATGATTAATTAATTTCAAATTCAAATAATTTGCTGATATGTGTTGTCCACATGCAAGCACATTGGAGGCACCCATGTCCTTTGAGGGACACATACGATACCTCTCGATGGTTAAAACTTCTCTTCCACCATGTCTTTGTATGTGTTGTCACGTTCTTTTTCTTCTGACATGGTGTGTGTCTGCGTTGGTTGGCTGGTTTGTCAATGGTGGGTCTTTCTTGTCCTTTTTTCTTTTCTCTTTTCTACATTGAAAATTACAAGTTGGTCCTTTTTGTTATTGATATTTCAACTTTAGTCATTATTCTTTTGATTTCTAATTTTTTTCTTGATCTTTTTGTAAAAGTTTTATTTGATATTAATTTAGTCATTTAATTCTAATTTGTCATATATTTTTTTCTTCCAATTTAATCCTAATTCTTTTGATTTATAGTTTTTTTTCTTGGCCCTTTTGAAAAAAAATTTATTGGTCTTCAATTTCATCATTCAATTCAAATTTATGGTGTATATATTTTTTTCAATTTGGTCCTTATTTTTTTTAATTTTTTTTTCCTTTTGTTAATGTTATTTGTGTTTCAATTTAACCTTCTAATCAAGAATTTATAGTTTCCCTCTAATTTATTTTTTATTTTAATTTTCACTCTCATTCTTTTAATTACCATTTTTATTATTTCAAATCCATTTTGTGTAATTAATTTTCTTTTCTCTTTTTCATCCTTCAACGTTTGATTTGATGAGGATCAAGCTTCGTGGTTTTTTATTTATCGGTACTTCTAGTTTAATGACTCGTGTCACATGTTTAAAAGGTTAATGCTAGTTGACATATTTTTTTGTCTTTATTTTATTTTTTGATTTAATCATTCAATATTAGTTATAAAAAAATTTAAAAATTCATCGTTCAACGTTCGTTTTTTTCCCTACTTTTATTTTTGTTTGTTTTATTTTATTCAATCAATTTTATAAATGTTTTTATTTATATTATTATTTGATTTAATACAAAATTTATTTTAATAAACAAACTCATTAAACACCACTATTTAAATGACTCGTATTGTAAAATCAAGTATTTTGATCTAAATTTACCTCTTAATTTTTTCTATTTTATTTTTAATTATTATTAATAACTTATCATTGTTATTATTAATGATAAGTCATTAACACCACTGTTTTCTGAGTTAAATAGCTAGTGTACGCTAATTATCATTGTCATTATTAATTTATAGGAACAAAAAAAGGAAAATCAAATAAAAAGTATAAACTTTGTAGCTTTACAAGTTCTCAAAACTCCTAATCAAGCAAACAAGTGAATTGAAAAGGGAGAGAATATGAGATAGAAGAAGCAGAAAAAGCAACCATGGAGGTGATAGAGATGGTGAGCTGATGAAATTGACTGGTACAGTGGCTCTTCAGTTTTTTTTTTTTTTTTGGGGGGGTGGGGGGTGGGAGGTTTCGAGTGGGTGGGTTTTAAACGAATAGTTTAAATAACCATTAAACCCAAAACATTTGATTGCTAGATGTGTCGTCCGCATCAAATTTCAAAAAAACTATTTAATAATTCAAATTATTTTGAAAAACAATCAATTTAAAAAAACTCAAAAAAAGACCTAATTATATTGGTTAGATGTGTCGTCTGCATCAAATTGACGCGCACCTGGGGTTTTCTCACTCTCAATCATGGCAAGTAAGAAATTGATTGCTAGATGTTATAAAATCAACCACATTAGGCTAAATGCCAAAAAAATGATCGGCATGCCGACTTTATCTTCCTTTCCATTAAAGACAGTCACAAGTAGGATCCACCAATTTCCAACCAGTCCCAAAACACAATTAATTAGACAAGGTTTCAATAGCTTCTTGATTAGCTCGGTTTGATCCACGTCTGTGTATGGTGTTGTACATGCATGCACCAAAAGATGGTGGAAGAGAGAATGATTAGGTGGGGCCATGTTTTAATTTGGAAGGCATGTTAATGGGCTACCAAAAACCAGACATATAGGGGTTTGATCCCTTCTTCTAGAAGACACTTCTTGGTTATTATAATATATTTATTATAAATGTTATAAAATTTATAATTATATATAAATAAATTGTAGAACTAGGATTCTAAGTTTACGAAGAATTAAATAAATTAAATATAGTTCTTGAAGAAGTATTT
>Ga0325414_1000098_pt1 | contig 49620 bp, 38 predicted proteins | sample PopdelMetagenome_8_FD_206183 | JGI IMG/M metagenome (GOLD analysis project Ga0325414, IMG submission 206183) | Populus deltoides microbial communities from Bellville, Georgia, United States - Leaf-PdKOR-R3 | ecosystem: Host-associated > Plants > Phyllosphere > Phylloplane/Leaf | place: USA... | reverse complement strand
TAATTAGCAAGGAATATTTAGAGTCTGTTTGATTTTATTCTTTGATTTCTTGATAAAAATTTAAAATTCTTTAAAACAAAAATTAAATACTTATAAGTGTTGATTTTGATTTTATTTATAAAAAAAAACAAAAAGCCAACAATCACTAACATAATTTGTTAAAAATCACTTTAGTTTATTTAGAAAATATTGAAAACTGTTTTTTTGTATTTTACATTAAAATAAAAAAATTAAATAATGTTTTTATATTTTATTTCAAATTCGATATTTCAAAACAAAAACGAAAATGATGTGATATTAACCTCTTTGATTATAAAGTAAGTTTCTTAATTAAAAGTAAAGTAATAACAAAATGCATATACAATCACGTACATCTAACTTTCTTTTCAACTTGGAAGTTCTACTGAATTTTGTTGGTTTTTTAGAGAGCAGAAGACAAATCCAGGAATGAGGGCTTTAAAAGATAAATGACTGAGCACAAGATCATTTTCAGAGAGACGTTTAAAGCCACTCCAAATTAGTAGGGTACATCTCTTTCTGCCGAGTTGATATGAATTCGTTGGCTTGATGAAAACTACCGAAAGTTCTGAAAGCATCCTTAATTAGTATAATTAGTAAAGTCCTGTTAGTTGTGGCTATAAGATTTTGCTATGTATTATTGCATGGTTTTTACTATTTTTTGGCTCTTCTTTTTTTGTATATACAACTTTTATTTTTATTGTCGGTTTGTCATTAGCTTTATGGCACTAACATCAATTAATAATAAATCTTGGACTATTATTAAATAAAAGAAAAATCAAAACATTGTTAAAACACCAAACTTGCATAGTTCAAACTTAGAGAAACCCAATGACAATAATCCAATTTAGAAAATAATTAATTTGTCCTTGTAGTATTAGAAAATAGTATTTAATCCTTATGTTTTCATATTCATCTATGATTTAATCTCTTACATCCATTTCATTTTCTTATTATTTTAATCCTTGTAGTATTAGAAAATAAAAAGGTCTTGTTTAAAACGTTTTTTAGTCCTTTTCAAGTCTTCCAATGTGTTGCATTTACTGAATATGATAGTGGGAATTTAGTTATCACCTACGTACTATCAAGAATTAACTACTCAGAAGATGTCTTCTAAGACGCATCTCTGTCTCCTCTTCTTCTTTATAAAATTATTCCCTTCTAGTTCTCTAATGTACTTGATGTCCCGGAAGTGTGGCTTCTTCATATGAAGAATACGTTAAGATTCAATTATGATTTTAGATTCCATTGCCTACAAATTTGAACCATGATAATGTAGCATACGGACCAGTCAGGCCTGTCTACATTAATTAGAATAGGCCTGCACCCTCTTAGGTTTTTATTGAGATTAGGGATTCTATTGTAGCTCTTTTTTCTCCTTTTATTATAAAAAAATAATATCTATGGATTAATTTTGGTATAATTTAAGAAAGTAAGTCCTTTAATCAAATTTTAGATTGACCATCCTCTATTTTTTAACTGTTTGATACTTGTTTTAAAAAAATACTAGTAATGAGGGCGTGAAATTAAGGATGAGAGTGTAGTTGTGGTTGTTTTTAAAAGTATATTTTACTTAAAATAATATTAAAATAATATTTTTTTTATTTTAAAAATTATTTTTAATATTAACATATTAAAAATAAAATGGTTAAAGATATCTTCACAAAACATATTCTGCCCTTCTCCCCAATGAACGTGGGCAGGCTTGACATTTACTCGTTTACAAAACTGAGCCCAGTGGCAAAGAGGCCTGCTTATTATGCCTTTAGCTGAGACTGCTTTAGAAATAAGGAGGCCTGATCAATTGGACTAAATTTTTGTTTTGCTGTAGAAACACGTTTTTCCTTTGTGAGAAAAAGCAAGTAAAAAAAAAAAAAAAGAAGAAGCAGAATTTGAAAAAAAGAAGAGAAAAAAGAAAGATGCTTTAGTTTTTAATCCATAATGTCCAAAGTGACTGGGTAGATAAGATCCAGCCCATTTGGGTCCATCAAAGTGATTTGTGGTAGCTTATGACTAATGTGCCCAAAGGATGGCCTATAGAAAGGTTCAGTAACGGTCCAAGTAAAGAAACTAATCTGGAAAAGGAAATCATGCCCATCAGAATTCAGAAGATCATTCTGCGTCCATTTCACATTAGCAAAATGAATCAAAACACCCATTAGAATTTTGAAGTCATGTATCTTCGATGAATTGCAAGCCATGTCCAAAAGTTTCATCATCCATATGCCAAGCAGCATGCATGCATGCAAAATATGGCGAGACAGAGTCATCAGATAAAAAAGAAAAATAGTAGTGGAATAATTCTTTTAATATTTAAAAATTAAAAAATACTGTGTAACTGTTTTGTATAAATTGTAAAGTTAAGGACTCTTTTGTGCTTGGTAAAATACCTCACACTAAAGTTAATAAATAATAGCATGCACGAAACTTCACGATACAGTAAAAAGATTGTTACAGTAAAAGCACAGAGAGAAGAACGGTTCCATAAAAAGATTGGTAAATCTAATGTTGGGAGACTACTCTTCCAAGGATCATACGGTTGCGAGCCATGTGAATGCAAAAGGAGCCAGTTGTTGCAACTCCAAATTCCAGCTCAATATTTACAAATACACGCTTGAGAAATTTCCTTGCTTTTTTTCCTCTACGTACGTGTTACCTTTAACCTTTTATAATTATGATTATTGCGTTGCTAATAATTTGCAAGAAAGATGATGAACATCTTTTAGTGAATTAAGTTCAATTCAAAATAACAAAACAAGGTTTGTTGAGGCTTATCTTCGAACCTCATTTTAGGATTAATAGACGAAAATCAAAAAGTCCTGTGCAAATTATACAAAATTTATTATTAATCATCAATGTCTTTTAGTGAACTCACTTGACCCAGCCACCGAGTTATCTTTCTGCTCACCTTTCTTCATATCCTGTTCTTGAAAGTCACTCCAGCTGAACACGCTTATTCCTCTGCAAACTCACCGAGGCAACACCGAATTATTTGAACTCAGTTATCCTTCCAGGCAGGCCCAGGCCACATTGATTCTGTTAAAAATAAATCTAATTCAGCTTAGGTATCAACAACATGTTGCAGTCACAGTCTTACCACTATATTATAATTACTTCTAAAAAAATTTAATTTTTTTAATAATTATACGCCATCAGCAACTACCTCGAAATTAGCACTCCAAATTCCAGCTCAATATCGATCAACATGTTGATTGCTGCTCAATATTTACCAATACGCGCTTGAGAAATTTCCTTGCTTTTTTTTCCTGCATGTGTTACATTTTTATCTTTTATAATAATTATTATTGCATTGCTAATAATTTGCAAGAAATAATATTCTTTCTCTGCTTAAGAAAACCCTAAGCATTGTAGATAATCTCTTATAGGAATCTCTTTATTAAATCATCAAAATATCAGAGTATATTTCCAAATACTTTTACTACAGTTTATATATATAGAAACAACTAAATAGAAAAATTATTAATTTTTAGTGTTTTTATATTATTTTGATGTGATAATATAAAAAATATTTTTTAAAAAAATTAAAAATATTATTTAATATATTTTCTAATAAAAATACTTTAAAAAATAGCTATAATTACTTATTTTAGGATTTTTCATGATTGCCTTGTGTTGATTAAAAGGAAGAAGTCTGAATAACTGGGGCTTCTACCACTCATCATTTATCCCTAGGGGAGGCCAGGTAGGTATAGGCCACTGCTTGCTTCCGTTAAAAATGAACCTAATTCAGCTTAGGCATCAACAACATTTTGCATCAATCTTACCACTACATTACAATTATACACGAAACTAAAAAAAAAAATTGCATTTTTACCGTTCATTTATTATACCACCTCTGTCGCTTTACTGTTCATGAAACTGCTCATAGCCAATGTTTTATTTATTGGTCCTTGAAATATTTACTTATTTTGGTTTTGGTCACCAAACTTCATTTTTTTTTCCAATTACATCCTTGCAAGTTCTATTAACATGGTTCTATTTGTTGTTATCTACTTCGATTTTCATGTTCTCGCATATATCATGTATCTTTAAATATCCCTACATTGAATTAGAAATCAATTTTTTTTTAAAACCCTCCTAACCCAGTTACTATTAAGGTTAGTTCTCCACATGCATATGTTCTTCCTTTTCAAGCGCGGCATTGATCTTTAGCTACACTTAGTCCCTGTTATTTATAAAGCTTATAATTTAGTTCAAGTTAATAAATTAAAAAAATATTATTTTTATACACTTCTAATTAAAAAGTATTTTGAAAAATAATTTCATCACACTCCCAAATAGGTTAAAGCTTTTCAAATGTATGAATTGACATGGATGACACTATCTAGTCAGTTTTGAAAATTTTGAATCCAAACAAGTTAATTTATATGCATGCTTGTTGTAACAGCCTGGCCTTACCTGCCATATATTGTCTGCTTTGGGCCTTACCATCCTCACGGTTTTGTTCCTGGTGACGCGAGCTCACTTCTGAGCCTGACGCTTCAAAACGCGTATGACAAGTTGACAACCAACACTCTTAATAAGGTCAGCTACCACTCCCTTACCTGCCGATGGGGATATTACAATCTACCCTCCTTAAGGAGCCCAACGACCCCATCGGCACAACTGGACAGCCAGTGAGGTCGGCTCTGATACCAAATGTAACAGCCCGGCCCAACCTGCCATATATTGTTCGCTTTGGGCCTTACCGCCCTTACGGTTTTGTTCCTGGTGACGCGAGCTCACTTCTGAGTCTGGCGCCCCAAAACACGTATGACAAGTTGACAACCAGCACTCTTAATAAGGCCAGCTACCACTCCCTCACCCGCCGATGTGGGATATTACACTTGTACAACTTGATTTTTTTTTAAATTTAATCAACAATAATTTCTCATCTTCAATAGAAATTTGAGTTTATCATTCGGGTAAGACAAACCCTATATTTTAAAATTTAGGGTTTTTTCCGAAATGTTTCAAAAAAATTTATAAAAACAAAAAAAATATTTTTGTTTTTATGCATACGGTCAAGTCTCTTAAAAGAAAAAATTATATCGTATTTTCACACAACAAAAATTCAAGAATATGTTTTAGCATGCATTTTGGCTTTAATAACCAGTTTATTAAAGTTACGAGAACTAGGTCAATATTTCAAAAAATTCTGAAAAAATATTTTGTTTTCTTTTAGTATCTGGGATTACGAATTTATACGTAAAATATATTCATGATATTAAAAATAAGATAAGGATCTCCTTACTGAGGAGGACTTATCTTAAACCTTAGACATACTAATTAGAAAACACGACAATACCTTAGCTTTTATCAGACAATTAAATAATGCAAATTGTGTATTTGGGGTGCTAATACATTTTCTTTACACAATTAATCCTCATACCCGATCTCTGAGACTAATTAGGGTTTTTAGTAACCAAAATATTAAGTGGATATTTTTATTAAATTAATTTCAATTCAAAATAACAAAATAAGGTTTGTTGAGGCTTATCGTGAAACCTCGCTTTGGGATGAATTGATCACGAGAATGAGAAATCATGTGTAAATTATACAAAATATATTATTAATCATCAAGATTTATTATTGATTATCAATATTGAATAATGGTTTGTTTTATAATATAAATTATGTTTAAAATAAAATTGATAAAATTAAAATACATGAAACACAATTAATGATGGGATCTACATCTTTTGAATTTATTAGAATGAACGTGTAATTAAAGAATGAACCACATACCATTAACATGCGTTTTCAATCGGATTTTTTATTTAAATGAAAAAAAAATCAGTTTTATATGAAAAAAAATATTTGATATACCTAATAATAATAAATTAGAGGATAGTAACAAGAAAATAGGAATTAGATAGACTAAACGATACCAATAATATATTCTTAATAAAAAAATGTTTTTAATAAATATAAAAGATGGATGAAAATATTAGAGAATAAGAAAGAGATATAGAATCTCTTTGTAAGATTTCTAAAAACTTAATTACTGTTGTAACCCATTTTTGAGTCCTCACACTAAAAGGGAGAAAATAAAAACAATTTGGAAGAAATCCAAAAAAATAATAGCAATGAGAAGAGGATGTCGAAGCACCCAGAAAATGGCCAGAAATTGGTTGAGGAGGTTCAAAAATACAAAGATTAAAATTTGACAGTATATATTTGACTGATAAGAGCCTTATTGAAAAAGAAAATTCAATTTGAGAAAGAAAAGTTTAAAATCAGATGTTTATGGGCTCAATTAAATTTTATTGAAGGATTTATAAAGGGTTTGATTGCAAGAAAAATTGATTTTTAAGTCAATTTAGGCTTTAATTGAAAGAAATTAAAGTTCTGAGGTCAAATTACAATTTTTAAGAGTTAATTTGGTCAAATTAGGGGCTTAATTATATAAATATTGAAGTTTGATGACCAATTAGGGACTTGATTGAATAAATCCGAAACCAATGACCAAAATCAAAAAAAGCGGGCAAATAGAGGGACTGATTTGGAAAATGATATATTTTGGCGCCATTTCCTTTTAAATGAAACAACATGTTTTTACAAAACAACGTCGTTGCAGAGCATTGTTCCAAAAAAAAACACAGAGAAAGATGCAAACGGTGCCGTTTTGAGGGCACTGTTGCCATCTTCCTCCCGGAAGCACGCAAAGGTAGGGGGAGAAGGTTTTTCTTCCTCTCCTTTGCAGCAACTTTGTCTCTCTCTCTCTGCCCTCACTTACCTAAAAATACACGACACAGCCCATACCACACCCACCTGCTATCATGATGAAGAAAATAGAAGGGAGGCCATAACCTACAGCGGCTGGGGTGGTTGTGCAGAAGCCTCCCCACGCCACCCTGCCCTCCACCATAACGAGACAGGGCAGGGTAACCCCTCTCTCCTCCTGCCTATAAATACGGGGGAAGAGAGCATAATGGAGAGGGGAAGGATTTTGAAGAAAAAAGAGAACGAAAACAGAGAGAGAGGAGTGAGCGACTTGGAAAAAAAAACAGAGAGAGAGAACCAGAAGGAAATAGGGGAGGGAAAAGAGGAATAAAAAAAAGGGGGGGAAAGGGAAGTAAAGTGAGAAAAGAAAGAGAAACATAAGGGAGAGAAGAGAGAAAACGAAACAGAGGGAAACAGGAGAAAGTAGGGGAGAATAGAGGGACATTTTGAGAAGAAAAAAACCTAAGGGCATTTTTTTACGGTTGGGAAGAACAGAGAGATTAGAGAGAAGGAGACAAGGGGCATTTGTTGAGAAAGAGAGGAACGAACTGAGGATTTAAGAGGGACGAGACTAAAACAGGAAGAGAAATGTGAGGTGAAAAATAGACGAACAGAAAGGAAGAAAGAAAGGGAAGCATAACAGAAGAAAACAAAAGAAAACAGAGGAGAAGGGAAGAATAGTAACCTCTCTCTCTCGTCTCTCTCTTCGCCGTTTGAAACAGCAACAGCGCCGCCTGGAACCAATGCCCGATCGCCACCACAAGCCACCGTCAGCCCAGCTACCAGAGCGCCACCATTCCAAGTAATTCTCTCCCCCTCTGTTTCCCGATTTATCTTCTTGCATACAGAACATGCACTGTGCACGTTTCGGCAAGCAAGAAAATAATTACCCGGTTACTATGCATGTGCACAGTAACCAGCTAATTATAATTGACTGGTTACTGTGCATGGGTACAGTAACTAGTCCGGGTTGGATCATCAGCCCAGTCCACGTGGTTGGGTTGAGTCCAGCCCAATATAAGGTAGTTTGTATTTTATTTGAGTCGGCCTCGGCCCAATTTTGTTTCGGGTCCGGCCCAATCAAAAAAATTTAAAGTCTTTCTGAAAAAAAAATGATTTTCCCGTGTATTTTTCTACCGAATTGCTTAATATTGGTTTATATTTTTATACTGTAAAATACCTGGTTTTCGTCAAATATTGTAAAAGTTAAATAAAAAAAAATATTATTTTCATGCATATGGCCAAGTCTCTAAAAAACAATTATCATATCGTATTTTCATACCATAAAGAAAATCTCAAAAATATGTGTTAGCATGCATTTTGGCTTTAATAACTAGTTTATTAAAGTCATGAGAACTATGCTAACATTTTAAAAATTCCAAAAAAATTATTTTGTTTTATTTTAATATCTAGGATTATGAACTTAAACGTAAGACATACTCCTAATATTAAAATTAGTTTCTTTGGTTGACATAGAATGGTTAGGTTTTACCCAATGAGATAAGAATCTCCTTATCGAGGAGAATTTTTCTTAAACCATAGACAGACCAACAACTAGAAAACACAATGAAACCTTAGCATATATCAGACAATAAAACAATGCAGCTTACTTTAGGTAGGACGTATTTGGGGTGCTAATACATTTTCTTTACGCAACCAGTCTTCGTACCCGATCTCTAAGACCAGTTAGAGTTTCAGTTACCAAAATACTAGGTGGTGACTCTCATTCCTCTATTCCACTGATAAAAGACAAGATTTTCTTACCTCCCTATATTTGCCAGATAGACATACGTGAGAGTGGACGCTATTCACCGTGACGCCGCACATGTGCGACAATTACAATTACAGCATAATTTGTTCCTTAAAATTATTCAAAATATAGTATTAGAATTACGTAATGCTTGGTTTTAATATATAATTTTTTATATTGTTAAAGAGTCTCTCCTGGACCAAATAATAAAAATATTGTATAACTCTTTTGTATGAATTGTAAATCCAGGGATTGTTTTGGATCCTGAATTGGCTGATTTGATTTGAATATATTATATGATTAGTCCATTTATAGGTTACTCTACTATTGCTGCCTTGTATTGACTTTACTCTGCACCTAACTTCTCTGTCCCATTGCTGCCATTTCATAGCTAACTCTTTGTTATATTTAACTTACTCTTCTTTGCTTCTTTCTCGTTTTAATTTCATGTCTTGCTCATAACGATAACTTGAAAACCTTACGTTCAGATAGATAATCATTGACCAGTTCATCCTATATCATTCTATTTAATTTAGAAATGCAGAAAGAAAAACGCAAGCAATCCAAAGATGAAGAAAACGATCCATCCTCGCGAAAGAGAAGAAAAGCTGACCTCAGTAAGCCTGTCAGTTTTGTCTCCACAGGTAAGGCAGATGCGTGAGTCTATACATGTAGGAACTGCTGATTCGATTTGAATATGTTATTTGATTAGTCTGATCATAGGATAGGTTGAGTCTACTACAATTTCTGCCTTGCTTTGACTCGAAATTCCTTGTGTTTTCTCCTGCAAATGAATAGAAATCACATCCTTTCTCTTTCTCCTATACAAAGAATACAATTAACCTCATTTCAATATCATAGCTTTGGAATTTCATAGCTAACTCTTTGTTATATTGCTCCATTGGTAATTGATTGTGCCTTGATTTCTGCAGCTACCATGACAGAGCCAGAGTCTTCTCGATCTAGACCAGAAGGGGCCTATGATGTCTTCTTGAGTTTTAGAGGAGAAGACACTCGCAAGACATTTACAGATCATCTATATACTGCCTTGGTCCAAGCAGGAATCCACACTTTTCGAGATGATGATGAACTTCCGAGGGGAGAAGAAATCTCCGATCATTTCCTCAGGGCAATTCAAGAATCAAAGATATCCATAGCTGTCTTCTCAAAAGGATATGCTTCTTCTAGATGGTGTCTCAATGAACTTGTAGAGATTCTTAAGTGCAAAAAAAGGAAAACCGGTCAGATTGTTCTTCCTATATTCTATGACATTGATCCTTCAGATGTGAGAAAACAGAATGGCAGTTTTGCAGAAGCATTTGTTAAACATGAAGAGCGTTTTGAAGAGAAGTTGGTGAAGGAGTGGAGAAAAGCTCTTGAGGAGGCTGGAAATCTATCTGGATGGAATCTCAATGATATGGCAAATGGGTATGCCTTTTTTCCAAATTTATGGAGTCAATATACTTTACATTTTTCAATGTGAAACAATAAAATACTTAATTGACTCGCTATCAATGACTTGCTTTTGTGTATGAGCAGGCATGAAGCAAAATTTATCAAAGAGATTATCAAGGATGTGTTGAATAAATTAGAACCCAAGTACTTATATGTTCCTGAGCACCTCGTAGGTATGGATCGGCTTGCTCGCAATATTTTTTACTTTCTAAGTACTGCAGCAGATGATGTACGCATTGTGGGCATACATGGGATGCCAGGAATAGGAAAGACAACTATAGCAAAAGTTGTATTTAATCAACTCCGCTATAGATTCGAGGGAAGCTGCTTTCTTTCGAATATCAATGAAACATCAAAACAATTTAATGGTGGTCTTGTTGATTTACAAAAGCAACTTCTTCATGATATTTTAAATCAATATGCTGCAAACATCAATTGTGTTGATGGAGGAAAGGTTCTGATCAAAGAACGACTTCGTCGCAAAAGAGTTCTTGTTGTTGCTGATGATGTGGCTCATCAGGACCAGCTAAATGCATTGATGGGAGATCGAAGATGGTTTGGTCCCGGAAGTAGAGTAATTATTACAACAAGAGACTCAGATCTTCTTCGTGACGCAGATAAAACATGTCAGATCGAAGAATTGAAACTAGATGAGTCCCTTCAGCTTTTCAGCAGGCATGCCTTTAAGGACACCAAGCCAGCAGAAGATTACATTGAGCTTTCGAAGAAAGCCGTTGGTTACTGTGGAGGACTTCCTCTAGCTCTTGAGGTTATAGGAGGTTGTCTATACGGGAAAAACAAAGATAGATGGGAAAGTGAAATTGACAACTTGAGCAGAATTCCAAACCAAGATATTCAAGGAAAGCTTCTAATAAGTTATCACGCACTTGATGGTGAACTACAAAGAGCATTCCTTGATATTGCATGCTTCTTTATTGGTATAGAGAGAGAATACGTCACAAAAGTGCTAGGAGCCCGTTGCCGTCCCAATCCAGAAGTTGTTTTGGAAACTCTCAGTGAAAGGTCTCTGATTCAAGTATTTGGAGAGACGGTAAGCATGCATGATCTATTACGAGACATGGGAAGGGAGGTCGTTTGTAAAGCGTCTCCCAAACAACCTGGAAAGAGGACCAGAATTTGGAATCAAGAGGATGCATGGAATGTACTTGAGCAGCAGAAGGTAAGAGCTCAATGCATACACGAAAGCATAGTCATGCGTATTTTCTAGTCAAACTTATTACAAATAATTGAATGAAAGTTGTATTGGTTTATTTTTTTTAGGGTACGGATGTTGTAAAGGGTCTTGCACTGGATGTCAGAGCATCAGAAGCTAAATCACTTAGCGCAGGATCATTTGCAGAAATGAAATGCTTAAATTTACTCCAAATCAATGGAGTACATCTCACCGGATCCTTAAAACTGTTTTCTAAAGAGTTGATGTGGATTTGTTGGCATGAATGTCCTTTGAAATATTTGCCATTTGATTTTACATTGGACAATCTAGCTGTTCTTGATATGCAGTACAGTAACCTCAAAGAACTATGGAAGGGAAAAAAGGTGCGAAACATGCTACAATCCCCAAAATTTCTCCAGTATGTAATTTATATTTACATGTTATGACTTTCTATGATTAATTTTCATTATTTTGCCCTCGATAGATTCTCAACAAGTTAAAAATCCTCAATCTCAATTAATCTCCGAACCTTATTAAAACACCAAACTTGCACAGTTCAAGTTTAGAAAAACTAAACCTGAAAGGTTGCTCGAGTTTAGTTGAGGTGCATCAATCTATTGGAAATTTGACGAGCCTTGATTTCTTGAATCTGGAGGGATGTTGGAGGCTGAAGAATCTCCCTGAAAGCATTGGTAATGTAAAGTCTCTTGAAACTCTGAATATTTCTGGGTGTTCACAACTTGAGAAATTGCCAGAAAGCATGGGTGATATGGAATCCTTAATCGAATTGCTAGCCGATGGGATTGAAAATGAGCAATTTCTCTCTTCAATTGGACAATTAAAGCATGTCAGAAGGTTATCATTGCGTGGATACAGTTCGACTCCACCAAGTTCTTCTTTGATTTCAGCAGGTGTTTTGAATTTGAAACGTTGGCTGCCAACATCTTTCATTCAATGGATATCAGTGAAACGTCTTGAGCTTCCTCATGGTGGTTTGTCTGATCGCGCAGCTAAGTGTGTTGATTTCAGTGGTTTGTCCGCTCTAGAAGTATTGGATCTAATAGGAAACAAATTCTCTAGCTTGCCTTCTGGGATCGGCTTCCTTTCCAAGCTAAAGTTCTTGTCTGTAAAGGCATGCAAATATCTTGTATCAATCCCAGATCTTCCCTCAAGTTTAGACTGTTTGGATGCATCTTATTGCAAATCATTGGAAAGAGTAAGAATACCAATCGAGCCAAAAAAAGAACTAGATATAAATCTATATAAAAGTCATTCGTTAGAAGAGATTCAGGGCATCGAAGGTCTAAGTAATAATATCTGGAGTTTAGAAGTTGATACCAGCAGGCATTCACCAAATAAATTACAGAAGAGCGTTGTTGAGGTACTATTTCTTTCAGTCTATCTTGCACAAAAATAAACACACACGATTGGCACATACATTGATTAATATCTAAAATCTCAGCATTTCTTGAAATCAATATGTATACAGGCAATAATCATTATTATTATTATTATTATATTTTAAAAAATAAATATCATCTTTAATAATATTTTTTATTTTTCTTATTTAATCTAAAAAATTAAATATTATCTTTAATAATATTTTTTATTAAATATTTAAAGTCTGATTGGTTTTATTTTTTATTTCTTGATTTTATGATAATATTTTTATACAGGCAATTTGCAATGGTCGTCACCGGTATTGTATTCACGGCATTCCTGGTGGTAACATGCCAAATTGGATGAGCTACAGTGGAGAAGGATGCTCATTGTCATTCCATATACCTCCAGTCTTCCATGGCTTAGTTCGTTGGTTTGTCTTTCGACCACTTGAGATGGATGTTCGTTATTACTTCCACACTAACATTATTAGTATTATAAGAAATAAAAGCAATGGTATTCAATTGTTTAAAGATAAACAAATAGCAGGAGCTGGGGGCTGGATAAGATACATAAGTAGAAGTGAAATGGCAATGGAAGATTACTGTGGAGATGACGAATTGGAACTATACATTTCTTCAGTGCCATCACTGGATGCGGTGTACAACGGTTTGCAAGTCAAACCCGTACACGTTAAAGAATGTGGGGTCCATGTGATCGCAGGGAAGTTAGATTCATTTGAAGAGTCGGCGGTGGGAAGAGATACAATAATGTCTTCACCGTCCCTGTATCATCTGCTTCCTCATCCCCATTGTGGTTCAATTATAGCGTCTACACCTAAGCAATGGAGTGACTTTTTATTTCCAAATATGCAAGAACTTTCCTTCAATATATGGATTTATGGTAAGAACAAATATTTCTTTTAGTTATTTTTATTCTATTATATTTAATTTATAAGATTAAATATTATCTTTAATGATTTTATTATTATTATTTAATATAAAAATTTAAATATCATCTTTAATAAAAAAAATTATTAAATATTTAAGGCTTTTTGGTAAGAATACATGTTTCCTTTAATTATTTCTATTTTATTCTATTTTATTTAAGAGATTAAATATTATCTTTAATAATATTTTTATTAAATATTTAAAGTCTGATTGGTTTATTTTTTATTTCTTGATTTTATGATAATATTTTTCTTATTTAATTTTAAAAAATAAATATTATCTTTAATAATTAGATCTATCGATTATCACTCAAAAAAATAAATTATATCTTTAATAATTATTTTTTGTAAAACAAAAGGCCAACAATCACTAACATATTTTATTAAAATCACTTTAGTTTATTTAGGAAATATTGAAAACTGATTTTTTTTCTTACATTAAAATAAAAAATTGAATAATGGTATTAAGGACCTGGATGGATGAGATAGCACAAGATAATTTTACATAGAGATGCTTGAAGTTACTCCAAATTGGTACTTCTATCTGATGTATTGATATGTATTTGTTGGCTTGAAGATCATTTTCCAAGCTTGGAAGTTTTATTGAATACTCTTTGAAATCTTTTCCATCCGCTTTTATACTGGACAACCTAGTTGTTAATTATTATCCATGATGTAATTTATATTTTCAAGTTATAAATTTTGATGAATATTGTTTCATTTTTTTCCTCACTTCAAAAGATGAAAATCCTTGATTTTAGTTAGAAATAAATTGGTTTTCTAGGAAGAGATTATTGATTGGAAACAAGAGCAAAAGGAAATGACCCCCATCTTTCTTGTTCCCATTCCCTTCTTTACATGGCTTTCTCAATGAAAAAGCAAACACCTCATTTGATTTTCAATCAGTATGAGAGTGAGAAAGAGAGATGCCAAGGGGTCCTTGAATATTTTCTTCTTTTTTGTCTCGCTCACTGGGGCAAACCATCTTTTTCAAAATTTTGAATAGCATGCCATCAAAAAGAATTTTGTTCAATCCCAATCCCACATTGTCTGTAGAAGTATTTACTTTTGACTTTACACTTTGTTATTTCCCAATCCCTCCCCAGTTCTGCAACCATTTCTCTACTTTCTATGCTCTTGGCTTGCTAAAAACTAAAGAAAACACATTGCTCTAGTTGCCTGCCCTCACTCTTCAGATTGCTCACATAGTTAACACATCACATAATGGCCAATCTCAAAAATTTAGCCATAAACATTGAACACCTTAACACTGCCAATGCATCAGCAATCAACGTGCCTTCCTTCACAGTATACATCACCAATAAATCTTTCTTTTGGGATGTGGCCAGGAGTTTAATTTCCGAGTGTTAAAAATTATGTATAAATTTCCATTCTTTCCTTCCATCCATTACTTGTCCTCTATAAAGATTCTATGTATGAAATCTCGGAATCTTTTCGAGTATAACTTGGGATCAATAGCTGAGATAGACGTGGGATCCACTTGTAAGGACTTGTATGCTGTTGATTCATAGTGTTGGGTTGGTTGCCATTAATGTGCAACAACCATTGACAATTGCAGCAGCTGCAGCTGGAGTTGCACCAACCATGTGCACTCATTCAAGATGTCAAAGGTTGGCAGCCACCATTGTTGAAGAAGAGTTGGAGTTGGCAGCCACCTTTGTTGACAAAAGAGCTGGAGGAGCTGCCATGGATGCCTGTTGTTACCCAATTTTTGACCCATGTTTTGATAAATTTTCAGAAAAATTCAAAAATAGCGAAAAAACATTGAAAATCCAAAAAATACATTTTTTATACATTTGTATCGTTTTTCGCATTTTTAGCATCGTCTCAAAAGAATTTAAATTTTCAAAGACATTTGGAATGCGTTCAACTTTTCACGCGTCATTTTTAAAATCATTGATTTTCCGCATTGAGTCGATGTTGATATTTGCTCGCTTTCAAAAATACAAAAAAATAAGAAAAAATCAAAATTTACAAAAAAAAGAGGAAAAGAGAAGGAAAGGAAAAGTTGAGGGACTAGTTTGAAAACCTAGCAAAACTTTTCCTATAAATACCAAGCTACACTGATTTTTTTCAGGGGGGTCAATTTTGAAAACATCAGAAAAATACAAAAAAAATAACCCTAAACCTAAACCTATCTCTAACCCAAAAAAAAAAAGAAGCCGCCGGCGCCCCCCCAGGCTTTTGATTTTTTCTTCCCCCATAACAGCTGACCGAAACCTCCAGCCCATCCAACATCTCCTCCTCCCCTGCCCTCTGCCAAACGGACACAAACTCTCAGCCCCTCACCTCACACAAACCAGCCGCTCCACCCATTCGGTTGGCCGCTCTCTTTTCTCCCCAGCTCAGCCACACGCCGGACAGAGACCAGAACCGTCCCCCTTCGCTCTCCCCTCTCGCCGGCCGCCTGCTTATCTTCCCCCGATCTCGCCATCTCCATCGACAACGAAGCCAGCCGAACGGACGACAGCAGCGCAGCGACCACCACCGACCAGCTCTCCTCTGCACAGACCGGCCATCAGCAGCTGCACAGCCGTCGAAGTCAAACCCATAACAAACCGACCCGCCTGAAACAGAGAAGGGAGGAGGCAGAGTAGCGGAGCAGATCTGAAAGAGGAAGAAAAGAAGCCGAAGCAGATTTCAAAAACAAATGAAATAAAAACTAAAATCAACTGCTGCGTGCATTTCTTCTCTTGTTCTGCAGGTCACCGGCGGTTTAAGAAGACACAGAAGAAGAAGTCGGTCCAGACCCCCTGTTTCTGTTGGTTCACGCGCCGCCATTGGCGGTGGCGCGTGGGAAGACGCGTCACCACTATTCATGTTGTTCCAGAAGGGCTTCCCAGCACTGTTATGGATTTTTTAGGGGTTATTTTGTAATTTTCAAATTGATTAATGTAATATTTGTTTAGTTTGAATTTTTATTTGTATGTTGTGAATTTGGATGTAACAAAAGAAAAGAAAGGAAAAGAAAAGAAACAAAAATATAGTAAAAGTGAATGTGTGTGTTTGTATTTGTTTTATTTTTTATATATATTTTTTTATGATGAAATTGCAAAGATTAAAGAAAATTTAATATTTTGATTGGATCACGGTCAAGAATTATTAACTTATACGTAAGTTGTATTTCTAATATCCGATGAAAAGACAATTATTAAAACTTCTTTAAACACATCAAAATCGCGAAGCAGCTTACCTCAGGTAGGGTGCGTTAGGGGTGCTAATACCTTCCCTAACCACAACCAGTCTCTTACCCGCGAATCTCTGACAAGACCAGTACATCCGGTTTCCTAGTAGCCTTCAATAATTACTAGGTGGCGACTCCAACGAATCAAATCAAATAACACAACAACGAAAAATCGCCAGCCGACGCCGCGCGGATTTTCTGACGTGCGACAATGCCTATAAATAGAGGCATACATTAGAGAGCAAAATGAGAGAGTTGAGAGAGGGAAAGAAGAGCCAAAGATGTGAGAAATGTAAGAGAGAGTGGGCTGCCAAGGCAACCAGCAGTAGCTGCCATTGCAGCACTGAGAAGAGAGAAATAGAGTGAGGTTGAGAGTTGCTAAAGAGAGGATGATTCCTCCTCCTCTATTGTTGTAAATCTTGTTCTCTCCCTATATAATCAAATGGCTTCTCCCGTGGATGTAGGCGGTTTGCCGAACCACGTTAAATATTGTGTCAGTGTGTTTAGCCTCCAATGGGCAAATATCAGAACATCACCGGTCGGAATTCCCTACACATAGCTCACTCACCAATCACCAAAATTCGAAGTAACGAAACAAAGAATAAAATGTGATAATGATGACAATGATCACTCAACCACAGCTGAATATTACGCTTTGAATGACTTGTATGCCTTCTTATGCATAACTATTTGAATATTTTTCCATAGGGAAGGGAATTGGTGCTCTTTTGGCTTTTAGGTGCATCAAGAGTAATGGTGGTCCTGTCCCTCGGGTGTTAGTTGGTGTCAGTTGAGAATAATTGGGAGGCTTAACCTAATGGTTAGCCAACCCTTTATATATATATATATATGTGTGTGTGTGTGTGTGTGTGTGTGTAGGGCAATATACAATAGCAATGGTGGAGGTTACCACACAAGAGTATGTAGACAATATTTCCTATACAGTATTTCCTATATAAGTACATTCTATAATATGCCCCCTCAAGCTGAGGGTGGAGGATCAACCCGAAGCTTGAAATGAAAAGCAGTAAAGGAAGAAGTAGGAAGTGGCTTAATGAAGACATCAACAAGTTGATCTCGAGAGGAAATAAAACGAATCTGAATTTTCTTCTTGGGAACTCTATCTCGGACAAAATGATAATCGACCTCAACATGTTTTGTGCGAGCATGAAAGACAGGATTCGCAGACAAATAGGTGGCACCAAGATTGTCACACCAGATGATAGGAGCAGAAGCAGACAGAATCTAGAGATTTGTTAATAAGTACTGAAGCTAGATAACCTCAGCAGTGCCATCGGCAAAGGCTTTGTACTCAACTTCAGTAGAAGAGCGAGCAACTGTGCGTTGCTTACCGGATTTCCATGAAATCGGCGTCTAACCAAAGAACACAAGGTAACCACCTGTAGATTTTCTATCCTTAACATTGCCTGCCCAATCTGCATCTGTAAAACCATGTAAGGCAAAAGAGGAACTGCAAGTAAGATGCAAGTCGTGGGATGCCGTACCCCGAAGATAACGTAGGATGCGTTTCACGACAGCCCAATGAGAATCTGTAGGAGCATGCATAAACTGACATACTCTGTTAACAGCAAAGAAAATATTCAGGCGCGTAAAAGTGAGATATTGAAGAGCACACACAATTTGACAAAAACATGTAGCATCAGAAAATAATGGATCGGGCAGAATGGTAGCTTTGGATGTAGAGATAGGAGTATCAACAGGTTTGCAAGATAACATACCAGCCCGAGTGAGGATATCAAATGTATATTTATGCTGGCGGAGCATAAGACCCATACTAGTAGATTGAACCTCAATACCCAAAAAATAATAAACAAAACCCAAGTCGGGAAGCTTAAATTCTGAGCTCAGTAGCTGAATAAAGCGTTGAAGCAGAAGAGAGTTACTACCCGTAAGCAGAACATCATCAACGTAGACTAGAAGATAACAAATGTCAGTACCAACAGAGAAGATAAACAATGAGGTATCCACATTAGATGCACGGAAACCAATAGATAACAGGAAATCATTCAGACGAGTGTACCAAGCCCGCGGAGCCTGTTTTAAACCATATAGAGATTTATGTAAGCGACACACATGAGAGGGGAGAGCAGAATCAACAAAACCTGGAGGTTGTTTCATGTAGACCTCCTCGTCAAGAACACCATTAAGGAAGGCATTATGGATATCAAGCTGATGAAATTTCCAGCCACACGAAACGACAATGGAGAAGACTAATATGACGGTCGCCTGTTGGATGACAGGACTAAAGGTTTCAGAGTAATCAATACCTTCTTGCTGAGTGAAACCCCTAGCAACCAGACGTGTTTTATACCTCTCGATGCTACCATCAAATCTGCGTTTAATCTTGTACACCCACCGACTACCAACAACATTCATGAAGGGGTGAAACGGTACTAAGGTCCAAGTTCTGTTTGCGCGCAAGGCCTGAATTTCCTCATGCATAGCACTATGCCATGCCTCATATCTGTTAGCATCATTAAAAACAAGTGGCTCATGAGAGGGAGGAGAAACTACCCAGCTGAAGGAGGCAGCAGAGCCTGTGGCAGTGGCAGTGGACAGCGTTGTCTAGGGCTGTCTTGGACGGAGGACCATGGGATGTTGACAAGCTGCTAGACATGGAGAAGTGTGACCTGTAACTGGAAGGTGCTGAAGAGGATATGGAGAGAGGTCTACACAAAACTGCAGACCAGCTGGAGACGCAGTGGATGGACTAGTCGGTATTGCAGAAGATGGGGAGGTTGCGGCAGAGCTGGGATGTTCTGCAGCAGAACCTGGCTGCTTTGCTGCAGCAGACCGGAGAACATGTGCATCTGATGATGGAGAACCTATTCCTGCATAATGATCATTGGAAAGAAAAGCATATGGTGACAGTATGGCAGTGTGGGATGGGGATGAAGGGGTGGCAGAAGCTATGGTTAAAGGGATGGTCTAGTGGGGTGTGGCAGAGGGCAAAATTGGATTATGTGGAGGAGCAGGTTGGGGAGTAGGAGGCGGAAAACATGGAGGAGGGTTCAAATATGGAAGATAGGTAGGTGGTGTGGGAGGTACCGATGTGGATGTTACCTGTTCAGACTTCTCAAAAGGAAAGACAGTTTCATGAAAACGAACATGACGGGAGACATAAATACGATGAGATTCTAAATCAAGACAACGATAACCAAGATGGGATGAGCTATAGCCTAAAAACACACAAGGAGAAGACTGAAAATCTAATTTATGAGCATGATATGGACGCAAAAGGGGAAACAAAGACACCTAAAAGTACATAGGAAGTTATAATCAGGGGTGCGACGAAACAGACACTCAAATGGAGATTTATGTTGGAGAACAAGAGTAGGCATGCGATTAATAAGGTATACCAATTATTCAAAAGCATAGTTCCAAAATCGCAATGGTGCACTACACTAGCCTAAAAGGGTAAGGCCAGTTTCGACAATATGTCGATGACGACGTTCAACAGTGTCATTTTGTTCATGAGTGTAATAACCCAATTTTTGACCCATTTATTTTTAATTTAATTTTAAGGAGGGTAAATCTTGAAAATTAAAAGACCAGGGGTTTGAATGCAAGGATTTAGAAAGTTCAAGGACTAGATTGGAAATAACCATTCCAGCCCCAAAAAACAGCACTGTTTCAATCAGGCGTTGTTCGTCATCTTCGTCTTCAAAGCACTGAACGCCCGCCTGCAAAGAAGGAAATGAAAGTGTGAAACACTAGCATCCTAGTCCTTTTAAAACACAGAGAAGCAATATTTATCTTCATGATAATCACAACCTGGCGAAATAAGGATTAGGCTTCGCGTCCGAGTCCTAGCAGGAACTGTCCCCTCAGCCGTGCTTATCAGGAGGAGAGACGTTAGGCTGAGGGAGAGGATTGGTCCCTATAAATACCCAACAGTTGACAAAGAAAAGAAAAAAGAGAAAAAAACCCAAAAACAGAGCAAAGACCGAGAAAAAAACCAGAGCAAAACAGAGCATAAAAAAAATTTACACAGAGAGGGAATCAGTTCTGCCATTGCTTTCATCCCTGCAGAAAATGACTCAAAAATCAGTATCCACAGAAGCCGGCACCTTCATTCGTTTCCTTCATTATCTCAAAATCTGCTGGAAAAACAAAAGCAGACCGTGGGCACAGGAGCAAAAAGGGAAAGCAGAAGGAAAGGTATCAAGCAGGCGAAAGTCACCAATAGCTGTTCCAGCCAGAGCTTCGCCATCGTCTCCAACGCCTCTAATAGAATAGGTACGCGGTTTCTTCTTCTCGCATTATTTCAACTAAATGGCTTTTACACTGTGCAAGTGAATTAATTCACTTGCACAGTGTAGTAACACGCGTGCGTTAGCACACGCGTGTTGCTTAGCCCAGCCGGGCCACTGGCCAGGACGGGCAGGCTGGGCTTAGCCCAGCCCATGTGGGCTGAGCTGGGCCCAGCCCAAAAATGTAAATAAAAAATAAAAAATAAAAAATAATAAAAATTGTGTATGTAAAAAATATATAAATATGAATTTATTGTTTTTTTATTCATTGACGCCAGAGTCAGAATAAAAATACTGATTCAAATTTATTTCATTGTATTTTATTTAGTTATATAAAAATAAAAATGTGCATAAAAAAATAACATAAGATAAAATAAAATAAATTTATTGGTTTATTCATTGACGCTAGAGTTAGGAATAAAAATACTAATGTAAATTTATCTTATTTTGTTTTATTGAATTTTGCTTTTGTTTAGCTACATAAAAATAAAAATAATGTGTATGCGTAAAAAATAAATTGATTTTTATTTGTTTATTCACTGACGCCAGAGTCAGGAATAAAAAAGAAATAATGATTTAAATTTATATATTTTGATACCTACGTAATATTTACCAACGCCAGAGTTGGAAATATCCGTAGTTGAATATTCACTGGCGCCAGAGTCAGGAATATTACACGCAAACCATCATAGTATAAACCAACAAAAATGTTAGCAATTAATAACAAAGATCAACAATGCAGCCTGCCTTTGGCAAGACGTTTAAGGGGTGATAATATCTTCCCTTTTCTGGCGATGGTGAAGAAGGCTGCAATACTGGTGTGGGTTCGAATGCTTTCTGTTTCTGGTGATGGTGAGGAAGGCTGTTGGTGACTTTCGCCTTTTCCTTCTGTTTTCCCGGAAACGAGAACGAAGATGCTGGTTTCTGTGGGTATTGATTTTTGGGTCGTTTTCTGCAGGGATGAAGGCAACGGCAGAGCTGATTCCTCTCTCTGTGTAAATTTTGTATGCTCTGTTTTACTCTGTTTTTTTTTACTCGGTCTTTGCTCTGTTCTTTGTTTTGGGTCTCCTCTCCCTTGGTTCTGTCAATTGTTGGGTATTTATAGGGACCAATCTTCCTCTCCCTCAGCCTCACGTCTCTCCTCCTGATAAGCACGGCTGAAGGAGACGGTTTCTATTAGGACTTGGACGCGAAGTGTAATCCTTATCTCGACGGGTTGTGATTATCATGAAGATAAATACTGCTTTTCTGTGTTTTGAAAGGACTAGGATGCTGGTGTTTCACCCTTTCGTTTCCTTCTTTCCAGGCGGGCATTTGGTGCTTTGGAGATGAAGATGACGGACAGCACCTGATTGAAACGGTGTTGTTTTGGGGCTGAGAATGGTTATTTCCAATCTGGTCCTTGAAGTTTCTAAATCCTTGCATTCAACCCCTGGTCTTTTAATTTTCAAGATTTACCCTCCTTAAAATTAATTTAAAAATAAGTGGGTCAAAATTAGGTTACAACAATGATGAATACCAATGGTCTGAAAAAATTTATTTAATTTACGATATTCATCGCCTCAATCAGTTTGAACAGATTTAATTTTAAGGGAAAACTGACGCTCAACAAATGTTTGAAAACGTTGAAAAGTGGAAAAAACATCAGATTTCACAACAAGCGGAGAATACCATATATGTTTGGTATGCGCATCGACAAAAATAACAAAATAGCGGAAGCCACCAGAAGAAAACATAGGGGCGGGACCCCAAACATCACTAAAAATTAATTCAAGTAGGGCAGAAGTTTTGTGACCCGTAGGTCGTAATGACAAACATGACAACTTTCCTAAAGGACAAGCTTGACACTAAGTAAGAGAACGTCTAGAAGTACATATGATTTTATTGCCGGAAACTAACAAATTGAAAATGCGAGGGGTCAGATGATCCAAACGACGATGCCACAGGTCGGCAGTCGCGGAGATGCAAGGAGACCAAAAAGCTTGAGGAACTGACGTGGCAGAAGACTCGGAGAGGACATAAAGACCATCATGACTCTGATCGGAAAGGAGAACTTCCTTGGTGACGAGATCCTTCACATAAAACAAAGAAGCGTGAAATTCAAAATAAACATGATTATCACGACAGAATTTTTGAACAGATAACAGCGGTTTGGTAATGTGAGGCACATGGAGAACATTAGATAATGTAAACATGCGTTTTGGGAAATGTAATTTACTAATTTAGTATGTCCAATATGGGATATGTCAAGGCCCTTACTGTCACCAACATGCAAATAATCATTACCAATATAGGGTGCAGAATCGGTTAGAGTTCCAAGATCAGGTGTGACGTGTTGATTTGCACCTGTGTTGGGGAACCAAGTCGCAGCAGAAATATTCCCAACAACAAGATGAGCAGAGGGCTGCTGAGTGCTGCTACGAAACTGGGAACAATGGGGAGCTATGTGCCCAAAACCGGAGCACAATTGGCAGCGTACATGCTGCTACCCAGACCACTGCCCAACCCCAGAATTGCGCCTGGTCTGCTGCCAGTGGTTTGGCCGCCAATCTGCAGCAAATTGGCCCCTGTTCTGGGGAGTGGAATGGTTGCTGTGGGGACGCCAATTACCTCTAGAGCGACCCCTGTTGCGGCTGAAGTTGGGGCTGTGATGAGACATAGCATGGTGTGCAGAAAACTGTGGTGTTGGCAGCAGAGGTGGCTGCTACAGCAGAGAAGAAAAAGACAGCAAAGAGGGAGTGGCAGCCATGGAATGGAAAGAGTTCTTGTGCAGAAATTCATGGGTAAAAAGGTGGTTGTGAAGATCAGCATAGGATAGCGGTTCTGCCTTGGTTATGAGACTCGTTACCAAGTCTTTGAACTCACCACGAAGGCCACGAAACACATAAAGATTGAAATCTTCAAGAGACATTGGGCGACCAGCAGCAGCCAATTCGTCAAATAATGATTTGGCTTGCTGCATGTATAGACTAACCGATGAGTCACCTTGCCAAAGGTCTTGAAAGGAGCCATGGAGTTGCATGATGCGAGAATTAGACGGAGAGGCAAGCGCTTTCTCAAGAGTGCACCAAACACAATGCGAGGTAGAACAATCTACCACGAGATGCAACACATCCACGGAGAGAGAAGAGAGCAAAGCACTCAATATAAGTTGATCATGTTGCTTCCAACGAAGAAAAGAGGGGCTGATGGTAGAGGAAGAACCAGCAGAGCTGTCAAAAATATAAGATGGAGGACACAACACTGAGCCGTCAATGAAGTGAAAAACACCTTGACCAAGGAGATATGACTTCATCTGCATTCTCCAATAGAGATAATTTGTGTTCGTAAGTTTTAGTGAAACAACTTGGTGAGTGTTCACTAAAGGAACAATAGTTGTAGTGTGGGTTCCCATGAGAGGTAAAGGAACGACATGGACTTAGGAGGAAGAATCAGAGACAAGCTTTGCAAGTGGAGGCTGTTGTCGGAGAGAAAAGGCACCAGCAGCAGCAACCTGGGGATGGCTAGCTGGCTGTGCTGCACCACCGGTGGAGAGGGAGAAGTTGGCGGCAGCAGTAGAATCCATGTAGAGAAAGTAAAGAGAGGGCCGACTGTAAAGGGAGTAAGGGATAAAAGAGTTCTGACGACAGCAGGCTCTGATACCAAGTTGAGAATAATTAGGAGGCTTAACCTAATGGTTAGCCAACCCTTTCTATATATATGTGTGTAGGGCAATATACAATAGCAATTGTGGAGGTTACCACACAAGAGTATGTAGACAATATTTCCTATACAGTATTTTCTATATAAGTACATTCTATAATAGTGTCACACGGATTTACCCTGTTCTATACAAGGATAAGTAATGTGAATTAATCATTTTTTGCTGCTTAATTGAAGTGCATTTGGTTCTTTTCAGTTTGGTAAATTTTCTCCATTTCTCACTCTAGATTAAGTAATGGCGGCAGAACTATTGTGAGATCAGAGAGAATGGAGGCTAAACTGGTGCAATTGAATAACCAGAGGTGACTTCCATTCTACTGACATAGCCATTTTATTTTTTTGATAGATCAGCCTAGTATTTTTTAATTTAGTTTTTTTCCCTTTCCTAAAGAGAAAACATGGCCACTTCATATCAGCATGATCACTTCATATTTATAAGAATTTTCCAATCTAATAAAGTGGCCAAAATTTGTTTAGATTTCGCAAAGTCTCTTTTGTGTTATTGTGGCCTCTTGCCCCCTCCTCCTCTTCCTTGTGTGTTTGAAGGTACTCTTTTATAGTAGAATGTCAATCATTTTATAAAAGAAAACAATCATCAACTTCATGGAAACCGAATCCTTGAAGATTGCCCTTTCTAAGCTGGACTAGAAACTGGTTTAAATGCTGGCCACCAACCCTTTTTTACTTTATCCAGAGAGAATCAGGGTAGAAAATGTGATTTCTTATGCAAGATCGTATGGACAGTACGCTTAAGATTATGGAAAGGTGTTTTTTGTTTACTAGGAGGATCAATTGGTAGCTAGGATTGGGTCCAAAAGAGGGGGAGAAAATGACAGCCTTCCATATACGTTTAAGGAAACCCAAATTTTTTCAGATTTTAGGGACAAAACGACGTTATTTTCGTTTTTCTTTCAATATCAAAATTTTTTTCTTCCCTTTTCCAAGCAAAACGCACCATTCAATCAATGTGAAAAGGCATCGTTTGGTTTTAGGTTTTCTCCATTTGGAATAATGCTAAACGCACCATGTGGAACTATGCTAAACGCAACATTTTAGCCCCTTTTGTGCTTCGACCCCTAGACTTTCAATTCTTTTATATTGATCAATTTTCAACTTTTTTCCTTAATTTCTTTTAATTTGCTCTTGACCAAATTACAATACAAACTTTAATTTCATCATTTCTTTCATTTCAGTCATTGATTCTTCCAATCTTCATTTTTAAGCCAAACAGATTGCAACTTCAATTTTCTTTTTCAATTAAATCTTTAATTGATTTTTTAAATTGGTTATTCATTTCAAATTCATTCTTGAAATTTTATTTTCTAATTGCAGCAAAATTAATCTCATTTAAGCTATTTTTTTAATTCAACCCTTAATTATTATTTGAAAATTCTCAAACTCAATTTTTACGTGTAATACTTAATTATTTGTCTAATTTCAATCTCAACTATATTTTGTTATCATTGATTTTGTATTTTTTTAATTATTTCTAACCACTCAAAAAATAATAAAAAATTCCAAAATAATTAAAATTAAATAAATCCATAGTTATCATACCGGCTCGGCCTGACAGGTCAACCCAGGACCTGAGTGACCCAGAGCCTTGGTTGGGTCTGTTTTATTAAAAACTCGGGTCTGATAAATACTTTAACTTAAAAGAATAAGTTAATATCTTTTCAATATGAGATAATTTTTTTTTAAAATAATCTTTTAAAATCCATTATTTGTAACATGTATAGTTTATATCCACATGGATTGCTTCTTTAATTTTTTCATGTGAAATATTAAAATTTAGAATATTTTTTTAATTTTTTCACGTTAACTTGTGTAACCCGGGTCTTGGTTTCTTAACTGGATCAATCCCAAGTTATGTTTGATAACTATAAATAAATTTAATAAAAAATAATTTTTTTTGGATAAGAATGAAGGGCAAAAAATTAAATTATGACATATGTCGCACGTGTGCGGCGTCGCGGCGATCGCCAACCACCCTCATCATCATGTGTGGTTATGATATCTATCTTGGCAGATATGGGGAGACAAGGAATTCTTGTCTTTTTATCAGTGGAGAAAATAGAATGGGAGTCGCCACCTAGTATTCTGGTCACTAGGAACCCTAACTGGTCTCAGAGATCGAGTACGGAGACTGGTTGCGTAAAGGGAAGGTATTAGCACCCCAACTACGCCCTACCTAAGGTAGGCTGTATTGTTTTGTTGTCTGATAAAATCTAAAGTCATGTTGTGGTTTCTAATTGTTGATCTGTTTAAGGTTCAAGACAAGCCCTTCTTAATAAGGAGGTTCTTATCTTAATGAGGTAAAATCTAACCGTTTTATTTTCCAAACAAAAAATTAAATATCTGGAATATGTATTACGTGTAATGTCGCACCCCGGGATACTAAGAAAACAAAATAAAATTTTTGTTGTTTTTGAAATTTTGGTCAATGTTCTCTTGACTTAATAAACTGGTTATTAAAGTCAAAATGCATGCTAAGACACATTTTTTTTTGTATGAAAAACACAATATGATTTTTTAGCTTTGAAACACTTGGCCATATGCATAAAAACATTTTTCTCTTTTTTCATTTTTTGTATTTTTGGAAGTTTTGACGAAAACCGGGTATTTTAATATCGGATTTTGTATTTTTAGCAACATAAAAAATATTACTTGATATTAATCAAAATGACATAAAAAATACGCGGGAAACTTGTAAAATTACAAACAAATATTTTTGAATTTTTCTTTTAACAAAAAAAAAACCTGGGCCGGATCTGGCCCAACCATCCTAGGCTGGGCCTGACCCGGCCCATATACTGTGGGCTGATGTGCCAGCCCGTAACAAATAAAAGGGCTGGTTACTGTGCTGCGCACAGTAACCAGCGAAATATAATTAGCTAGTTACTGTGCACAGCACAGTAACTAGCTAATTAATCTTCATTTGCTGCAGAACGTAAACGTTCTGCATGCAAATGAAGCTGAAGCGAAAAATGACAGGGGAGGGGAGAAAGTTACCTGGAGCGGTGGCGACGCTGGCGGCAGCGGATGAGGCAGGGGTGTGTTAGGATATTGCCATTTAGTGGCAATACCCCACCACTAAGCAAGTGGTTGCTCCATTAATGCCACAAATGGTGGCATGCTTTAAGGCATTATTGGCCCCTCCATGTTGACCATGTTTGCCTATAAAAGAAGCAATTATTTGAGAGCAAAGATGAGAGAATTGTGAGAGTGCAGAGAGTGAAGTGACGAGAAGAAGAGAGAAAGAAGAGCTGCTGCCATGCTGCCATTGCAGCATCTTCAACAGCTGTGTGTGAGAGCTGGGAGTAGAGTAGAGTGGATGTAATCCTCCTCCTCCATGTATTTTGTTGTAATCCTTTCTCTATCTCTAATACAATGACTCTCTTTCGTGGATGTAGGCGGTTTTGCCGAACCACGTAAAATATTGTGTCAGTGTGCTTACCCTCCGTTGAGCAACTATCAGTACACCCCCGGTCCGCGCATGGGGGAGTCGGAATCCCCAACAGGGTGGTGGTGTAGGCGGCGGCTGTTCTCTTTCCTTCTCTCCTGTCTCCTCTGTTTCTCTTCTCAGCCACCCTCTCCTCTGCCTTTTTTTTCGTTGTCTGCTCTTCTTCTCCCCTGTCCCTTCGTGGCTGTCAGTGGCGGTTGGAGATGGCAGTGTCAGCGGCGGTCAGGTGGTGTGCTGTGGCGGTTGGAGAGGAAGCACAATGGTAGCTGCGGTTGTTCTTCTTCCCCTCGGCGCAGTGACACCAACGTCTGTGTCTTCTTTTCCTCTCGTCGGTTTACTATTCCTACTTTCCCTTCCCTACACCTTTCTCCTCTACTGGTCTCAATTTTCCCCGTCAACTTTCAGCTCCTTCCTTTTCTCCTTCCTTTCCTCCCTCTGTTCTCCCGTGCTTCCTTTTCGTTTTTTTTCTGTTGCTGTTTTAGTTTGCTGGTGGTGGCGTTGGTTTCTCTCTAAACCTTTCTTCCCTGTCAATGTCTCCCCTGTTTTTTCTTCCCTCTAGTTTCTACTTTCGGTCCCTTTCTCTTCCATAGTGTTTCACTCTTTCGGCCTCACCTCTCTTTCTCTCCAACAGCTGTCGGTCTCCCTCACTTTCTCTTTCAAACAAAATCCTTCCAGCTCTCCCTCTCCCTATCCCTCCCCCCTCTTTCCTCCTGCACTCCCTCTGTATTTATAGGCAGAGGGAGAGAGGGCCACCCTGCCCTGTCCTCTCATGGTGCAGGGCATGGTGGCATGCATGGGGGCGGCTACTGCACAGCCGCCCCTGCCTCTGCAGGGCATGGCCCTTTCGGCGTGAGGGCGTGGTGGTGTCAGTGAAGGGACAAGTCGGGTCGTTGGTTTTTCGGGTTTTGGGAGAGAGAGAGAATGAAAAAAAATGGGGGGAAAATGCTTCTTCTTCCCCTGTTCTCTGCGCATCCAGCGGAAGAAGAAGGCTTATGGTGCCGTTCAAAACGGCACCGTTTGCTTCTCTCCCCTTTTTCTTTTTTTTTTTCAGTGAAATGCATGAAACGGCGTCGTTTCGACCAAAACGCGCCGTTTCATTTAAACGAAAACTGGCGCCAAAATGGGTCCAATTTCATATCAGCCCTTCAATTTTCGCGCTTTTTCACTATGGTCCTTGGTTTTGGATTTCTTCAATCAAGTCCCTAATTGGCCATCAGACTTCAATATATATGCAATTAAACCCCTGATTTGACCAAATCAACTCTCAACAATTATAATTTGACCCCAGAACCTTAATTACTTCCAATTAAAACCCAAATTGACTTAAAAATCAATTTTTCTTGCGATCAAACCTTCCATAAATTCAATTAAACCTCCAATAAAATTTAATTGAGTCCATAAACATCTGATTTTATACATTTTTTCCTCAAATAAAAATTTGTTTTATCGATAGAGCTCTCATCGGTCAATGATATACTGTCAAATTTCAATCTTTGTATTTTTGAACCTCCTCAACTAATTTTTGACCATTTTTCGGGTGCTCCGACATCTTCTTTTCACTGTTATATTTTTTGATAATATTTTTTGATTTTCTTTTTATATTTTGTATGAAACCCAAAAATAGGTTACAAGAACATATGTCATTAATTATTGACATACTATGATAACAATCATGAAACTTTATGTCACTTCATGATACCCATGTTTTTAACGCTTTACACTGTTTTAATAAATTGTTCCAGTAATATCATAGAACGGTTCAGGAAAAAATAATAATGGAGATGAAGCAAAATCTCTGTTTGATTTTTTCTTTTTTGTGTTGTTGTGGAAACTTTGCAAAGGATTTGCCCTCTTCAGGAAGAAAAATGAAATTTGGTAGTATTTGTGTGTATTATATAATTGTGTTAATTTAAGGATTATTTTTTAGTTGTATTAATTTAGAAAATATTTGTTTTTCACTGAAAAAACTCAACTCTAATTACCTGTAAAGTGCTAAGTAATTACGTTTCATTTGTGCTCTACTTTTTAATTAAAAATATGTTTTTTAAAAAAAATATTTATTTTAATACATTTAAATTATTAAAAAAAAACATAAAAAAATTAATTCAATATTTTAAAAAAAAACACTTTAAGAAACATTTTAAACCATAAAAACAAACACTACTACGAATTATATATTTGTATACAGGACAATGTGGTGGACACCACCAAAGACAAGACAAAAATCCTAGTTCATGAGATAAATGCTGATGCTTCCTTTGATGTTAGCCATGTTAGGTTAAATATAATTATTGCATTGCTAATAATTTGCAAGAGAGAATTCTTTCTCTGAATTGAAAAACTATTATTTTTAAAATAAAAACAAGGAAATAGAAAAATTATTATTATTTAAATATAAAAACTAGAAAACCTGATAATATTGAATAAAAAATAAAATAAAATAAAAAATTATTCTTTTCAAGTAGAAATAAATATAAAATTTTAATAATATTGAATAGAAATAAATAAAATTTATAAACTAAATAAAAAATAACAAAGAAAAATATTTATTATCCTAAAAAATATTTATATTAAAATCTTAATTTGTCATATCAACCAAGTCTACATGGAAAAACCAGCAAAAAAAAAAAAACCAATGTAAAAAAAAAATTCCTTACCATTAAACATAGCATAACATGATTTAAATAGATGCACTGTATATCATTTGAATTTATTAAAAGGAACATGTAATGTAAAGTATGAACCACTCACCATTAACTAGATTTTTCAATTGGATTTTTTATTTAAATAAAAAAGAAAATTTATTTTATTATGAAAAAAAAGAATTAGATCGAATAAATGGTACCAGTTTCTATTTTGATATATCTAGTGAAAGAATAGAATAAATAAAAATATTCTAAATAAAAAAGAAAATACAGAAAGAAATAAAAAAATATTCTTAATAAATATAAAAAATGAGTGAAATTAGAAAACAAGAAAGAGATATAGAATCTCTTTCTAAGATGTCTGAAAACTTAATTACAATTACATTATAATTTTTCCTTAAAATTATTCAAAATATAGTTTAATATATAATTTTTTATATTGTACAACTCTTTTGAATGAATTGTTAATGCAGGGACTGTTGTGGGTCCCTAACGTTTTTTGATTTCCGAATAAAGGTTGACTCAAAATTTGTAATTTACAAAGGAGATTTCCTGGTGCTTTGTACTGTGCATAATGTTTTGCAAAATATTTGCAAGAAAGTTAGAGAATTAGAGTTTTTCAATATTTAAGATTATAATTTTAAATTGTAAGAAAAAAAAATCAATTATTTTTAAAATTGTTTTCAAAAATAAAACATTAACTATTTATATAGAAGCTAAATGAATATATTAAAATAAATAAAAAAATAACTAATAAAATCAAGTAAATAATTCAAAAATAACAAGAAAATAGAGATATTTCCTTGAATATGAATATGATTTGAGTATTTTTCTATCTTGATTCACCTATTTGCTAAACATAAATAGCATAAACAAACTTTATTCTAATAGTATACTTTATATTTTTTAAATGATTTTTAGATCTTATTTGGGTTGTGATGCAACTTACTTTTCATTAAATTTTTTATGTTTTTTATTTTTTTATATGTTAATATTAAAAATAATTTTTTTAAAAAAAATATATTATTTTAATATATTTCTAAATAAAAATTACTTTAAAAAATAAACACCACCATACTATAAAACATCGTTTTAACTATTTTACTTGAAAGTTTCGATTATTTCCTAAACTCCTTTGTTCATTTTCTTTCTTATTACCCCTTCATGCACGAAACTTTATGCCACTTCATGATACCCATGTTTTCAACGTTTTACACTGCTTTAGTCCTCAAGTCAATTGTTAGATACTAAATACAGCAAGAACTGTACTCAATCAGCAACCACTGTGAAATTACCACTCAAAATCCCATGAATAAAAAAAAAAATTTGACTAGAAAATTTATATCAAATTCTCTACTTTATTACTCTTCAATGTTTTACACTGCTTTATTTCTAAAAAAAACTCCTAGATGTTATAAAGCAAGATATATACAACTATATGAAAGTGTAATAAATATTATATTTTAAAGTATTTTTTAAATATATTAAAATAATATTTTTTTTAAAATAATTTTGATACTAGTATATTAGAATAATAAAAAAAATAATTTAAAACAATAAAAAATATTAATTTTTTAAAAAAATATGATTTGACTGAATTAACTCCAAAACACACACATGCTCCCTCAGCAGCCACCATGAAATTACCACTCTAAATTCCAGCTCAATAATTTATTCTTTAGCAATTATTGCTTGCTCTTTGACAATTATTGCTTTGCTAATAATTTGCAAGAAACTTTCTCAATTTCCTTCTATTTTCTTTTTATCATGGAAACTTTAAGTCACATACCACGAAATTACCGATAATTAAATTTCAATGTGTAATTGTGTAGGTTTCAATTAAAAATGTTTTAATTTGAGAAAATTTGTTAAAAAATAGTATAAATTATATTTTAGAGTTTATTTTAATAGTTTAAATTTTTAGATAAATAGTTTTGTAACAAATAAAGATATAGTTTTACGATAAAATGCATTTTTTGAAATGAAATTATATTAAATTAAGTATGCTCGAGATTGTTCAAATTATTAATTAATTATAATTAACTTTATGTCTTCATGAGAAACTAAAGGGAAGGCTCCCACAACGATAGACCTATCTCATTTTCCAAACCAGTCTCCTAGTAAATAGAATGATGGTCCGATAAATTTTTTTTTTTCTTTCCAGCCCGCCAAGCAGTTTGGTCTCCCTCACTGGACCACCATAGCACAAGAATCACGCTAGAGGATTTAAAAGTAGTTTGAAGTATCATTAAACCTGATAAAAATCAACAACTAATAATAATATAGTTGGGATTTAAAAAAATAAATTGATAAAAGACCATATAAAAAAAAAATTAAAACCAATGAATCTCACAAAAACTAAAATAAAACATGCCATGAAAACAAATTAAAATAAACAAAATACTTGAAAAAAATTAATTCAACCCTTTCTTCGTAAAAAGAAGAAGTAATTGGGTATTAATTTACGGTAAAAAAAGTACAATAATGCAAAAAAAGAGTTTTAGGGTATTGATTTTATTATTTGTTAGACCATCACCATCCTCTCGCTTCTCCGACATTCCAAGTGTGAAAGTGTATTATTATCATAAAGTTTTTCAAACTTTCAATATAGAAAGAGAAATAAATAAATACATAGTTTATCCTCTTAATTCTTTTTTCAAGTGATATTTTTATTTTTTTAATTGTTATTTTTTTATTCTTTAATTTTTTTTATCATTCGACATTTTATTAATTGGGATTTTGTCTTGTTGGTTTTTCCCTTTGTTTCTAAACCTTACCCAAGAGTCAATTTAGGACAATTATTAGGTCACGGATCGAGTGGGTTGGCTCGAGTTAACCCAAGTCAACCAGATCTTTTTGTTTTATAAAAAACCAAAATGATACCATTTTTTTTAAAAAAAATAGTAAACGAGTTTTGACTATGTTTCAACTAGATTTTCTCAGGGTTAACCGAAATATTGGTCAACCCAGGTTTTTAATTGTATTATACTGGATCAATTTTCCCTCAATTTCTTTTAAAGTTCGGGTTGGTTTAAGCCAAGGGTCACCTAGGACACAGGTCAACCCATTGAGTCAAGCCAAGTTTTTAAATAGTTGTTTTACAGATGCGATTCTTCTGGTCTAGTTACTACCTAAGGTCATGAGTTTGAAAAGTTAACATAGGTTGACGTCGTTTTATTTTTCAATTACATCCTTCAAAGTTATTCGTTTTAAAAAAGAACTTCGCTATTTTCTTTAGTTTTCCTTTCAATCAGATTAGTCTTATCTAATGATCTAGGTGAAAGGTTTATTCGGGTGATCCAAGTTTTTTTAGAAGTTGTTTTTTTATCCTTTAAAATTTTTTTTTTTTAAATTAAAATTTTTTTTATTATGTTTTTAATTCTATTGGATTATCGTGTCCTCATGATACTATTCATGAGTTTTGACAACCTCACTTGATTTTACTTGTGTTTTGATTTTTAATATATTTTTTTTGTTGATTTTTTTCCTGATTTTATTATTTTAAAGTTTGATTCATGAGGGTTGATGTAAAGAATCACAAAGCTACTCACACTTTTAATGGAAGAAACACACACGATTTTATTTTATTATTGAGTGAAATATATACAATAGCAGAGCTTAGGTAATTGATACATATGGACATTTGCTATGATATTGCAAGAATATTATTTATAGTAAATGAAAAATTCATAACAGTTGGAATGCTAAACTTGGATAGGAATCTGTTGCTTAACTTAGGCAGAATTTATACAGATTTACATCCCTCGCAAGATAGGACTTCCATCAGCGAGGCCAATCTTAGATTTTAGGAATGCAGTACGCTACCTGGATAGAGGTTTTGTCGGTAAAACCGCAAGCCAGTCCTGAGTGTGAACATGCTTAATATTAATAATACCCTTTTGAATTAAGTCACATATAAAATAAAGATTAATTTGAATAAGCTTTATTTGAGAGTGATGAACTAGATTGAAACTGAGATGAGTAGCTCTAAGATTGTCATATAACAGGGAAGGAGGAGCTTGGAGTGGGAATCCAAGTTCATTGAGAAGATTGAGTAACCACATGGTTTCAGAAGCTAATTTATTTTTAATATTGTGATAGAGCAAAGCAAATTAGCTCAAGGTCGATTGTTGTAATTTTTTTTTTTTCTGATACAGAAATACAAAACCAAGGTCGATTGTTGTAAATTTTTAATGTATCAGGATTACAGGATAAAAGTAATTTACCAAAATGCTTGTCATTTGGACTAGAGTAATCATCATGGAAGTGAAGACCAATTAGCAGACTATAATCCATAATTCTCTCAGCTTCTAAGAATTCACAGTCCCTATAAATTTGACTGAGAAAGAAAGAACAGAAGACAAACAATTATAGTTTGGTCCTTGCTTTTGGGAAATTATGATTTTGTCCCTAAATTCTAAAAACAATTATAGTTTAGTCACTGGTTGTAAATAACAATTCTTAAGATATTTTTTTTTATAAATATTTGAGAAATATTGATCATCTATTATCAAGTTTTATTTTTATCATTTAAATTTAGAATTAATTCTATGATGTATTTAAATGTGTTAATTACCAAGTTGTTGCAACCACTACAACAGGAACGCAAAAAGACATTCCCTATATGATTTTCAATCAGTATGAGTGAGAAAGAAAGAGAGGACACTACACGTGGACCCAGTTGTTGCCACCAAATTCCTTGCTCAATATTTACCGGTACTACACGCTTGAGAAATTTTCTATCCAGATGGACTGACTTGCTAAGTCTTTATTAAGCATAAATCAACTTTATTCTAAGAGTTTGATTGATATTTCTTTACTTATAAATGAAATATTATTTTTACTGTACAGTTATTAGATTCCATGTGGATTCATTGGCAGGTTTGAATTTAATAATTATAATTTACAGTCATATATATGTACTTACACCACAACTAATAATATTTTTTTTCAAAATTAAAGAGGAATATTTTTTGTTGACATCAAATAATTTAAAATAAGAATTAAAGAGCAGAAGGTTTAAGCAATATTAAAAGAGAAGGTTTTGTGTAATTATTAGATATTAGATAAAAGAGAAGGTTTCGTGTAATTATTAGCATGCACGATATTTCATGTCACTTCATGATACCAGTGTTTTAAGACCCGGCCCGGCCCGGCGGGTCGATCCGGGACCCGGCCGACCCGGGTCTAAGCAAAAAACAGGCTGGGAATTGGCCCGGCCAGACCCGGTCGACCTGGGACCCAGCCGGCCCGGCCAAACCCGGCTGAGACCCGAGTTTATTTTTTTATATATTCTCATGCCCGAAACGACGTTGTTTTGGCCTTTTACAATTAAAAGGCCAAAACAACAAGAGCAGAGAGACGAATCACGAATGCATTGCAGAGCAGAGAAGTGAGAAGAAGACCTAATTAATTTCAAGAATTTGTCAAACCCATTTCACTCTCAGTCGCGAAGAAGAGCAGATGAGCAGAAGAATCTTGAATCATTGATCGCCGTTTCAATTCTGAGCATAAGGTTAGATGAGTTTTTAATTGTTTCTTTCTTCTTTCGCCTTTCGCTATCCTCTGTTTCATCTTCTTCCCTCTATTGAAATTGCAGGAGAGTATATCAGTGGCATCGATTCTTCCCTCTGTTCAGTCTGTTGACCCATCGGTTCTTCCCTCTGTTCCCTCTGTTGACCCATCGGTTCTTCCCACAGGTATGTATCTCTGCTCTTTTATTTTTCTGTTCGATTGACCCATCGAGAATACATGTTCTTCCCTCCGTATTATGATCCTTTCTTATTTGCTGGTTCTTTTAGTTCATTTTCGACAGTACTATCGTGGATTAAGACTAGCTTTTCTAGATATTGAGGTGGGAGGAACTGATCTCTTATATAAGAATGTAAAGAAGGGAATCGAAGATAAGAATCTAAAACAATGAAAAATTTTGAAGTAGAACTTCAAAAAAATTTCTAAAAAACCAGTAGCTCAATTGTAACTAATAGTAGGGGACTTCTATTCATGTTGGTAAACTGGAATCGATGTGTCAACTTCATTGATTGTTGATAGAACAGGTAGTGCAATGTCAAGGGGAAACTATGATTGTCGGTTTACAAGTATATTTAACACATTATGTGTTTTTTTTTATAGGTTTTTTTGGGTTGATCCGGGTCAATCCATCTTACCCGTGACCCAATCACTTGACCGGATCAATGATCGGGTCGGGTTTCAAAACTATGCATGATACTCTTGTTTTCAACGTTTGACACAGCTTTAATAGCAACCACCATGAAATTACAACTCTAAATTTATTCTTTAGCAATTATATAATGCTCGCTCTTTGACAGTTATTGCATTTCTAATAATTTGCAATAAAACATACTTTCTCAATCTGCACCTACCATCAAATTACCAATAAGTAATAAAGATATAATATTTCTTAAAGCTTACAACTACTGCTCGAAATTTCCAAGCAATTTACGGAGAAAATTTCCTTGTGCTCTCTCTTGTATATTATTAGAAAAATTGTCATTGACTAATTGACTTGCAAAAGTATTTACAAGAAAGCTAAAAAATTAGAGTTTTTAAAATTTTAAAATTTTTAAAAATATCCAATTATTTTTTTAAAAAAAATCAAGAATAAAACATCAACTATTTATATAATTGCTAAATAAATCTAATAAAATAAATTGGCAATAACTAGTAAATAATTCAAAAATAACTAGAAAATAAATATATCTTCTCAATATGATTTGAGTGTATTTTTTATCTTGATTCACTGACTTGACAGGTATTTGTTAAGCATAAACGAAATTTACTCTAAAAGTTTGTTTCATATTTTTCGTACTTTTACTATTTTACTTTAAAGTTTCAATTCCATATTTTTTTACAATGTATATATTATTTGATTAGTCTGGTCATAGGATAGGTTGAGTGACTCAACTACTTCTGCCTTGCATTAACTCAAAATTACCACTCGAAATTCTGGACTAGAAACTACTTAAATGCTGGCCACCAACCCCTTTTTGCTCGATCTATAAGGAGAGAATCAGGGTAGAAAATGTGTTTTCTTACTTCAAGATCGTGGACAAGACGCTCGGGATTATATATGGGAAGGTGTTTTTTGTTTACTAGGAGGATCAATGGGTAGCCGGGATTGGGATGAAATGAGGGGAAAAGAGTCAACTTTCCATATATGTTTAAGGAAACCTAGATTTCTGCAGATTTTGGAGACAAAACGACGTCATTTTAGTTTTTCACTGAATATCAAAATTTGTTCTTCCCTTTTCCAGGCAAAACGCACCACTTTAATCAATGTGAAAAGGCATCGTTTTGCTTTAGGTTTTTTTCATTTGGAACTACGTTAAACGTATCATTTTAGCACCTTTTGTGCTTTGGTGCCCAGACTTTCAATTCTTTTATTTTGATCAATTTTCAACTCTTTTCCTTAATTGTTTTTTTAATTTGCTCTAGATCGAATTACAATATGACCTTTAATTTCATCATTTTTTTCATGTCAATCATTAATTCTTCCAATCTTTATTTTTAAGCCAAATGGATTCCCAACTTCAATTTTTTTTCCAATTAAACCTCTAATTAATTTTTTAAATTGATTATTCATTTTAAACTCATTCTTGAACTTTTATTTTCTAATTGCATCAAAATTAAACTAATTTTTTTTTCAATTCAACTCTTAATTATAAAATTCTCGAACTCAATTTTTACATAATACTTAATTATTAGTTCCATTTTAATCTCAGCTATATTTTTTTTTTGTATTTTTTTAATTATTTCTATCCACTCAAAAAATAATAAAAAGTTACCAAGATAATAAAATAATTAAAATTAACTAAATTTATAGTTATCCGGCCCAACTGATGGGTCAACCAAGGATTTCGATGACCCAGGACCTTAGCCAGGTAGTATCGTACGTATAAGTGTCGATGAGCATCAACACTTGTAGATTTGAAGTGATCGGGAAAATGAGGCAGACAAGGATGGCAGAGACGGCTGGGAGAGGGAGATGAAGGAGAGGTCAGGGAAAGGAGGAAGATGGGAATGGAGGCCAAGGGGTCTTCTGTTTGTGGGGGTCTGGAAATGTAAATGGAAATGGCTTTGGCTGGTTCTGGTGAGGGAAATGGGGGGAAGACTGAAATGGCAGAGGGGTCTAGAAGCTTTGGCTCTCTGGTTCTGTTTTTTGGCAAGGAAATGGGAGGCGGTGGCTGGCTTAGAGAAGATAAAAGATTGGGTTTTTTAGAGTTTCTTTGGGTTTCCTCAATTTTCTATCTAAAATTGCCTTATTACTTTTTTTTTTTTGTGTGTTGTGAGAAACTTTATTTATTAGTAAAATATTGTTCGGTTCTTAAACATTAGTTCCTCAATTTATTTTAATTTAATTTTTTTGTATTTTGAATTTTTTTTTAAAGCAATATCAATATTTACTCAATAAAAAAATTAATGATTTTAAAAATAACATATTAAAAGTCAAATGTGTTAAAAAAAACTTATGAAAATTTAAATTCTTTTAAAATAATGCTAAAAATGCTAAAAACAATACAAATATATCAAGAATATATTTTTTGGGTTTTCGTTGTTTTTTGTTAGTTTTGAATTTTTCAAAAAACTTATCAAAAAGATGGGTTAAAAATTAGGTAACAACACCGGGTCTGTTTTATTGAAAACCCGGGCCTGTAATTGACTCGGAAAAAACCAGTCAACCCACTGAGTCTACATGCTAAAATAAAAAAAAAATGTTACAAAAAAAATTCCACACAATACAATTAATGATGGGATAGTATATTTTAAGACTAAATTGAGGTTTTTAAATTACCTTTAAACATAACATGATTTTAATAGGTGCACTATATATCTTTAGAATTTATTAGAAGTAATGTGTAATGTAAAGTATGAACCTATCATTATGTAATTCTAATACTATATAAATAAATAAAAATTGACTAGAAAAATTATATCAAATTCTCTACTTTATTAGTGTTCATTTTCTTCTCTTTTTTGTTTTAATATATCTTTTGAAATAATTTAAAATAAAAAAAATTAAAATATAATTCTTCTGAACTCCAAAACACACGCATGCTCCCTCAGCAACCACCACGAAATTACCTCTCTAAATTCCAGCTCAATTATTGTTTGCTCTTTGACAATTATTGCTTTGCTAAAAATTTGCAAGAAACTTTCTCAATTTTTTTCTATTTTCTTTTTATCATGGAAACTTTAAGTCACATATCCACCTGCCACGAAATTACCGATAAGTTATATTTTAGAGTTTATTTTAATAATTTAAATTTTAACAAGTAAAAGATATAGCCTTATGATAAAATGCATTTTTTAAAATGAAATTTTATTAAAATAAGCATACAAGATTGTTCAAATTATTAATTAATTATAATTAACTTTATATCTTCAGAGGAAACAAAAAGGAAGGATAAAATTATATTCCCCATAACAATAGACCTAACCCACTTTCCAAACCAGTCCCCTGGAAAATAGAATGATGATCCCATAAATTGCTTTTTTTCTTTCCAGCCCGTCAAGCAATTTAAAAGTAGTTTGAAGTATCATTAAACCTGATAAAAATAAACAACTAATAATAATATAATTGGGATTTTAAAAAAAGTTCTTAAAAAAACCATATAAAAAACAATTTGAAACCAATTAGTTTTTTTTTAAAAAAAAAAACTAAAATAAAACATGCTATGAAAACAAATTAAAATAAACAAAATACTTGAAAAACATTAATTCAACCCTTTCTTCGTAAAAAAGAAAGTGTATTATTGTTTTAAAGTTTTTCAAACTTCCAATATAGAGAGAGAAATAAATAAATAAATAAAGCAAAGAAAACAATACGATAAATTTAAACTATACTAAATTTGCAGCTTTTCACTCTACAGTGAAAGTTTGATTTTGCACTTGGTAGATAAATTTAGGTTTAGGAGTATAAATTTTTTTTTTTATAATTACACTAAAGAAGAATATCAATTGGTAATTTTACATTTTTTTTATAATACAATTATCAAATAACCCTTAAAAAAAATCCTTTCAGTTTAGGGGTTTTTTATTTTTTTTCATCTCAATTCCTTAAATGTCCCTAAAAAATAAACTCTATTTACTATGGATGCAAGGTTATTTTAGATTTTTTGATATATTTTTTTTTAATAAATTTTCATGTAGGGTTAGAGGTGATTTGGTATTTTAATATATAAATTAATATTAAAATTTAAAAGTTGTTGGTGTTTCCCGCACCCTTAGGGTGGCGCCTACGGTGCCCGCATAAAACCGAATGTTACCACCTGAGGCAGCATTCGATGTGTTTCACCACTATTGTCACAGTGGTGGGAGACATGTTCTTTGATGGCACATAGAGGAGTGCGCAGAGGAGCTCCTTCCTCTTTTCCCTCTCTCCACCTATAAAATCATGTTGATCATTGAAAAAAAAAACAAAGAAAGTCCAGCTATTTGTTTGTTAAGTTAAATTAGGTCCTTATTCTTTTGATAACAATGTATTTGGTCTTGAGTTATTTATTAAGTTAATTGTTTTTTTTATTTTCATCCATTTACGTTTTGTTTTAATATTAGATTTGGTCCTTATTTTTTTAACTGCAATTTTCTTGTTTCCTCTTAAGTCCTTTATTGAATTAAATTTTCTTTGGATTTTATCCCTTGATATTTTTTTTTATATCAAATATCATCTTCATTCTTGTCATTATTATTTTTAGTTATTCTTATTATTTTCTTAATTGAAATTGTTTTTTAATTTCATCCCATATGATTTAGTTTTATTTACCTTTTGTATTAAATTTGGTTCTCTTTCTTTTCAAATCTATATATTTTTTAATTTTTTTAATTTCTTTTTTCAAGTTTATCCCAAATTATTTTGGTTGGTTTAGAATTTTACATTGTTATTTTTTTTTATTTGTCTTTTACATTGTGATCTGGCCTTATGATTGTGTCATAAATTATAAAAGTTGGACTGGGATGGCTTCAGTTATTTTTTATTATTTTTAGAAATTTCACCCTTCAATTCAACTTTATATATATATATATATATATATATATATATATATATATATATATATATATATAATTTTTGACTCTTAATTTTTTTTATTTATAATTTTTATTTTTAGTCTTTTATCGAATTTTGATTTGTTTTCAATTTCATTTTTAAATCCATAATCTTGATTTTTTTAAAAAAAATTAGCCCTCATTCTTTTGATTTTTATTTTTTATTTTCAATTCATTTGTTGCTTTACAGATGCAGTTCTTCCAATTTAGTTATTAATTAAGATCATGAGCTTGAAAAGTTAACGCAGGCTGATATCGTTTTTTTTTTCAATTACATACTTCGAAGCTATTCATTTCAAAAAAAAACTTCGTTATTTCCTTTAGTTTTCTTTTCAATCAAGTTAACCTTATTTCATAATTTAGATGAGAGGCTTATCTGGGTGCTCAAAGTTGTTTTAGAAGTTTTTTTTTTAATTTTACCCTTTAAAATTCATTTCTTTTTAAAATTAAAATTTGTTTTTGTTATGTTTTTTTTCTATTGGATTATCTTGTCCGCATAATATTATTACTTATAGGTTTTAACAATCTCTTTTAGTTTTAATTGTGCTTTGTTTTTTTAACATATATATTTTTTTGATTTTATCATTCTATAATTTGATTTATAATGCAGTCCTTTTATACATGGATCAAGACAACAATATCATTCAAATGTTAGTAATAGAATAACTTACATCTTTTTCAAGTTTCGTAGAATAGTAGTGGAATAATGTTTTTAATATTTAAAAATTAAAAAAGTACAGTGTAACTGTTTTGCACGGTTCAAGAGGGAACAATAATGTTGGCGCGTAGCCCAGTTGTTGCAACCAAATTCCAGTACACGCTTGATGTTGATAGTTTCTGAAAGCACTTGCGAGCAATCTTGTTTTTTCAATGCTGCCATTTAGCAAGTGAAGTGAAGTACTGTAGCTTGTCCCATTAATAAAGATGTTTTTAAAGCAAATTCAAGTTATGAGAAGTTAAATTATATCTCTTGGAATTACAATCTCAGTAATATTTTTTTTAACTCGTACATACCTCGACTAATCTTAGGGGTGATCATTTTCAGTTCGGTTCGGTTTTTATCTATAAAAACCAACCAAACCGAAATTTTTTTTCTTTTTAAAAGCAACCGAAACCGAACCGAAACCAAGTCAAACCGACCGGTTTCAGTTCGGTTTGGTTCGGTTTTTAATGTAAAAAAACCGAGAAAACCTATAATATATTTTGGGCTGTTTGTAATGGGTTTTTAATGGGCTTTTTGATGGGTTTTTACTTAAATTTCTGATGGACTTGTAATTAATAAAAATATTGTCTACTTTTCTTATAAGATTCTTAACCAAATCAATTTTTTTTTGGGTTGTTTTTTGCAACTGAATATTCATTTGTTGCCTTCCTAATAATTTTTCATTTGTTTTGTAATTTTGTTTGGGTGAGCAGGACTCCTGCTGCAGATAAGTTTAAATAACACATATCAATAAGTTCAAATACAAATTACAAAACATTGCCTTCAAAGAGCTTAACAAAAACAACAAATAACATTATCATAAAACACTCCAATAGTCCAATTGTTGCCATCAAAACCTGAAATTAAAAATATAAAATTATAACTTGATAAATTAAATTAGAAGATATAAAAATAAAAGTATTCCACATCAGATTTGGGCAATTTTCAAGAGAAATTCTAGGCAATAGAATGAAAATAGGAAGTTGAACAGGGAAACAAAAATCCAAATAGAAGCAGAAATAATTTTTCATATAAAGAATAAAATCAATATGATTTTCCAGCAACAAGTACACTGTAGATCAAAATACAGATAAGGAATCTCTTATTTCCTTAATTATCAACGAAAATAAAGCACAAACATGGGTTTTCAATTCTGCCAACTTGGTTTGGAAAACAGTTTTATATATTCTGCACTTCATCCTATTGTTGTTGTCAATCTGTCTAATTTGAAGAAACAGAAAATAATTGCAATTCTGACTAAATAATTTGCAATGCCGCAAGCACTAGATCAAGATATATACATTCCTTTCAGTGCTCAAACATGGGTTTTCAATTATCAATTAAAATAAAGCACAAACATGGGTTTTCAATTCTGCATACTTGGTTTGGAAAACAGTTTTACATATTCTGCACTTCCTCATATTGTTGTTGTCAATCTGACTAATTTGAAGAAACAGAAAATAATTAATTTGCAATTCTGACTAAGTAATTTGCAATGCCGCAAGCACTAGATCAAGATATATACATTCCTTTCATTGCTCAAGAATAAAAACCCAATTAAAGCAATCACAAGCATTTACGCAAGCAATACAGTAAAATAAAAACCCAATAAAAAACTACAAATGGTTACCTTAGATATGGATTTTTGAGCATTCAAAACAACAACTGTGTCTCTGATCTCTGCATTGAAAAGCAAATACAATAAATATAACAGAGGATAGACTAATTAATTAATTAAAAAGGAAAAAACATAATTAAAACTTACTGCTATAAAATCGAACTTTCTTCTTGAATCTACAGTAGTACAGTGCGTTTTAGTCTTTTAGACCCAACATCTTGTCTGCAACCATAAAATAAAAATAAAATTGCCAGAAGAAATTCAGCAAGGTCATTAATCAATTATGATCTTGTTGTAGAAGGTGCTGAAAAAAATGACAATGAGAGAATGTTGACAGGATGCATATGTGAAATGTTATAGAGATTTAGAGAAGTACCGTGTGTCTGTGATCTTGTATAGATGAAGAGGAAAGGCCAACTAGATAGGTTCTGCCGTTCTGGAACACGTTGATCTATTGTTGAGACTTGAGAGGCTTGATTGGTTTCAACTTTCAAATTTTTGCTGATGCTTGGCGTTTCTCTGGTTGTTTGTGTTTGAGAGTCTAAGACTCTAAGGAGAGGGGGCGGCCGCCGGTGCTAGTGTTAGGATTTCAGCTGATGCTTGGCGTGTCTCTGGTGTTTAAGAGTCTAGGGAGAGGCGGCGATCGCGGGTGCTAGGGTTAGGAGCGTGTCTCTGGTGTTTGAGAGAAAAAGAGGGGGCGGCCGCACTGCTAGGGTTAGGTTACTGGGCATGAGGCAAATATTTTTTTCTATTTATAGTATTTTTTTTTATTAGAACCGGTTCGGTTCGGTTTGGGTTTACCGGTTTCAACAGTACAAAACCGAAAACCGAACCGAACCGGAAGTTTTTCTAAAAATTCTAATCGGTTTAATCGGTTTTTTTTCTCGGTTCGGTTTTTTCGGTTAATTTTTGGTCGGTTTTCTCGGTTAAATCGGTTTATCGGTTTTTTTGCTCCCCCTAACTAATCCCACGGGTCCCGAAGTTAACGACCATGTAAGCCTCCGGTGATCATCATATTAGTAACCACATAACTCGAACTTGAGACCACCGGAGGAGCAAAACTGCTTGGTCCCAAACTTTTACCACTGAACCACCTACTAGATGGTTGCAATCTTAGTAATCTTTTTTTTTACGTGAGTGTCCGGGCCAGCTTGAACTTACCACGACTAATCACACAGCCCACTGAACATCCTGCAAGCTCAGTGAGCATGTAAGGCACCGCGGGGGTGACAGGCGTGCACAGTGAGGCTCGAACCCGGGTGCAAAGGAAGGGAACAAGTCCCTGCCACCGCTAGGCCAACACCTCAAGTGTCAATCTCAGTAATCTATTTTTTTTTTATTAACGTGAGTGTCCGGGCCAGATTGCGCGCACCTCGACTAATCCCACGGGCCCTGAAGTTAACGACCATATAAGCCTCCAGTGGCCATCATATGAGCAACCACAGGGCTCGAATCTGAAACCATAGAGGGAGCAAACCTCTTAGTCCCAAACTCTTACCATTAGGCCACCACCTAGATGGTTGTCAATCTCAGTAATCTTAATGTGAGGAGTGATGGTCTTATTGAATTATCATTTGTTAGGTAACTAAGATTTTGGCATGGCCATCGGTGAGAAGAGAAGCAAAAGCAGCAGCAATCCATGAGGATCATCACCATCCTATCGCTTTGCCGTACTGTTTATCTTCTTGTCATCGTTCAAAGGAACGCAAAAAGACATTCCAAGTGTGAAGCGTATTATTTTCATAAAGTTTTTCAAACTTCCAATATAGAGAGTGAAATAAAGAAAAGGAAGCATCTTTCTTGTTCCCTTTCCCTTTTTTACATGGCATACTCGATGAAAAAAAAAAACATCCCATTTAAACTGTGTTTGTTTTTTAGATAATTTTTGTAGTTGTGGTTTAAAAATAGTAAGTTCAAAAAAAGTGTTGTTAACCAAACAAAAAAAGTGTTGATATGGCTAGTTGGATTTAGATACATGTTTGGTAAAAATTATGGTTGAGGTTTATGTGTAGCAAAAAATATGTATAAAATATTTGGTTGTAGTTACTTTTTAAAAGTGATTTTTACTTGGAAATGCATCAAAATAATTTATTTTTTTATTTTTAAAAAATTATTTTTGATATCAGAGCATCAAAATGATTTGAAAATATATAAATAAATTAATTTGAAGTAAAGAAAAAAATTAAAAAATTTCAAATTTAAAAAAAAATGCTTTTGAAACGCAAAACCAAACAAAATTTTACTAAACTCAGTTAAGATGTTTGGTAACCGTAGAAACTGCATTGCTAATAATTATAAAAAATCATGTGCAAATTATACAAAATCCTGCTTTAAGTTCTTGTAACCTCGCTTTGGGATTAATTTGTGAGAATAAGAAAATCATGTGTAAATTATACAAAATTTATTATTAATCATCGATATATATTATAGGTCATCAATATTAAATAATGGCTTATTTTCTAGCATATCAGTTTAATCCTAAAAATACGCATATCATGAATACTAATTAATTTAAAATAAACAAAATATTTAAAAAATCTTTTAGTATCACACTTTTTAAAAAAATAATAAAATAACAACATAACATAATTGATGAACATAAATTCCATGGCCTAACCACACTGTGATAATTATATAAAAATCAAATTTTAAAAAATCAATCTCATAGAAAAAAAAGGTATACATTGCGAAGACAAATTTAAAATAAACCTAGAGATTAACAAGCTATCATTAACAAAGCACAAGCTTAGTTTTTTTATGTCTATGTTCATGCAATAATCCATTGATGCTCCTCTATATTATTTTTTAGATCCACAAGCTATTATAAAATATCAGATAATCAAATGGATTTCATGAGACAATATTATGGTTTACTTTGATACAGCTATATTATCCTATAAGTATCTAATCTTATTCTCTTCCAACCCTTGTTTTTTTATGTACTTTTGTATTTGTGAATTACTCTATTTGTGAATTACTCTATTAACATCGCTAGTATTATTTTTTAAACAAACCCTTTTTGTTATACTCAGACTTTTCCAATATGTTGAAGCTTTCACATGAGAGTGCTAATACGAAGTTGCATATAAAATAGAATAGGCGACCTCAGCCATTACCTAATGCAGATGTTGAAAGTTTAACTTATAATGGCAATTACTTTATGCAAAAAATAGATTAAAATGAAGGAAACTTTTAACATGATTTCTATTTAGAGTTTGGTAAATGAAAGGTCTTTTTTGCCTATGGTAGATGACGAGCTTTTCATGTAAATAATGAACTAAACAATGTTGCTACCCGATTTTTGACACCCAGTGTTCCATGTATCTCCGTGCTCCATCACATATATTAGAGCCATAAACAGTATCATTTCAAGAAGATATGTCATGTGAGATTCAACTGGAGAGAATTAGAGAACTTCGTTCTAATGAGATTGCTTCAGTGAAAGTAATGTGGGAAGGTCATTCGAGTGATGAAGCAACACGAGAACCTGAGAAGATGATACGTAATAAATATCGTTATTTCTCATTCAATCAAGCTAACAAGTTTTAATATTTATTTTAAGAGGGGAGGAGGAAATGTAAACCCCACCCATAATATATAACCCATTATTGTTTTATATGTTGACCCGTTAATTAGCTAGCCCATTTGATATATACAGAAAGATAGAGGTAAGGACATTGTAAGTCATTTTCTTCCTTCTCTCTTTGTTGTAGGCTATGTTTATTTTCCGGAATTTACTTTCTGGAAAATCATTTTCTAAACTTTCTTGTTTTTGTTTGTCATTAGAAAAGTTAGTCAACAAAAAACACTTTCCAGTCAAAAAAAATTTGGCCTGGTTTCCAAGAAAGTGTTTTCCTAGAAAATTTGGGCGGAAAATACTTTCCGAAAGTTGTGAAAAATTTAGAAATGTCATATTATTTGCTGATTATATCAAATTTGGTCCTCAAATGTTTTATTGCTATATATATTTTGTTTTGAATATTTATTTTTCAATTTCATCTCTTAAAATTTAATTTTTATATTAACTTTGGTCCTCATTTTTATAATTATTATTTGCTTTTCCCTTATCATTTTTTATTGAAATTTTTTATGTATCAAATTTGGTCCTCATTCTTTTGATTGTTACTTATTTTATTTGAAATAATTTATGAAATGTTAATTATTATTATTTTAATTTCTTCATCTTTTATTTTTTTATTTTTTAGATTTGATCTCTATTATTTTGATTATTATTTATTTTATTTGAGAAAATTTATGAAATTATATTTTTTTTTCAATTTCATTCTCATTCAACTTTTTAATTTGTAAGATTTGTTCCTCATTATTTTAATAAACTTGAGAAAAATAAAACATTAATAAGTTATTTTTCAGCTCATTTTTCATGACATAACCAAACACTGAAAAGTGTTTTCCAACTTATTTTTCATTACACTGCCAAACATCAGAAAATAATTTACTTTCCTGGAATTCATTTTCCAAAAGGAAACTATTTTCCAGGTAATGAGTAAATACCTTAAGAAATTTGAATATTTGAAAGATAATAGGTAAATATTGAAGAATTGTATGGAAAGAATCATATTGAAATTATGGAAAATATGTTTTGGGGTTGATGAAGGAATAATTACAGTTTGGTCCTTGCTTTTGAGAAATTAAGATTTTGTCCCTAAATTCTAAAACAATTATAGTTTAGTCTCTGGTTGTAAATACCAATTTTTAAGATATTTTTTTGATAAATATTTGAGAAATACTTTTCATCTATTACCAATTTTTATTGTTATCATTTAAATTTAGAATTAATTATATTATCTTCACTACAACATTATACAGTTTTGCCGACGGACTAATTCCGTCGGTGACATCAATGCACTCTGTCGGTCACAATAATACCGACGGAGTAACCGACGGATCACGTCCGTCGGTATAACAGTCGTCGGTAAATCCCATTTCCGTCGCTAATTCTGTCGCAAATAAAAAAAAACACCCACCGACGGAAACACCGACGGAACCACCGACGGATACCCGCGCGCCAAAAAAAGTTTCCCGCGAGAACATTACCGACGGACTATAGTCGTCGGTAATGTCAAGGGTAATTACCGACGACATTACCGATGGAAAACTCGTCGGTAATGATGGCATGGCTTGTAATTTTTGTTGCAACTCTCTGTGAATTACCGACGGATACTATCCGTCGGTAATGCCGTCGGTATGAAATCACCGACGGATAGTATCCGTCGGCAATCCGTCGGTGAATGTGGCAAAATCACGTAATTTTTTTGCAACTCTCTGTTAAATGCCGACGGATACTATCCGTCGGTATATCCGTCGGAACGTATTTAAAATATTAAAAAAAAATAATTGATTAATTGTAAAAAAACCTTGATAAACAAATAAAAATGCATTAAACATTAAAAATGTAAAAGTAATAATATTCATTACAAATTTTAATGTGTTTAAAAAACAAAATTAAACTAGAATAGCGGCGGAGCTGGAGGAG
>Ga0325414_1000096_pt1 | contig 49976 bp, 20 predicted proteins | sample PopdelMetagenome_8_FD_206183 | JGI IMG/M metagenome (GOLD analysis project Ga0325414, IMG submission 206183) | Populus deltoides microbial communities from Bellville, Georgia, United States - Leaf-PdKOR-R3 | ecosystem: Host-associated > Plants > Phyllosphere > Phylloplane/Leaf | place: USA... | reverse complement strand
TATCTTTCATGGCCAAAATTGATTATGCAAACAGAGTATAACCTATAAGTATTGAAGTCATAAATTATCTGGTTCGCTGTTGCTCAGTTGAAGGAGAAGTTGATAGGAATCTGTGGTATTATGATATTAAATAATTTATCCAACACCAAAAGTATCCCCCGAGGGCATCAATACAGTTATGAAAACTCTATAAAGGTTAGCCATGGACTATATTACCTCAATGCAAATGTGTTATACAAGAAGTAATCTGATGGAACATTGTTGAGATGTTTGGATAGGACAAAAAAAAAAAAATGCTCCAAGAAGTTCATGAAATGACTTGATTAACTACTCCGAGTTCAGATAGCTAATGATATCGATGGATTACATTGATATCAGTATTATATGGAACTTGATTAGCTACTCCTAACATGGTCGTTAATGATGTTAAAGGATTCTTGACATTGACATTACCAAAGAATAAATTAAAATATTTGAAAGGACGTGATTAGCTACTTTGAGTTTGGTTAGCTAATGATATCGATGGATTTCATTGATATCAACATTACTTTGGTATTAATTAGTTGATCCCGGGTTAGGTAGACTAATAATGCTAATGGGATTTATTAGCATCGGCATAAAAATCCCCAATGTATTTGGGAAAAGAAAATGTACTTGATTACCTACGCCCAGGAATCAGGGAAAGCTAATGATATCAAGGGGATGCCTTGATGTCAACATATTTTCACAATGTGAGTTACATATCTAAAGGAAAGATAACAAATCATATTGGATATTAGCACACTCTTGAATTAATTCTTTCTTAAGGTGTTAGGTAGTCGATAACCTGGAACCTCCCGGTACAAGAAGGACTCTGCTAAAATTTTGATAGATAATAATAATAATAATAAAATTCCCATTTGAAAACCAACAATACGGTGATCGCAATTGGATACCACCATTCAATCCTATATTCCCATTTAGATGCCTACCAATTTCGGCATTCCCATTCGGAAGCCAATAATCCGGTAATCCAAACAGAATACCAATCAATCCAATAATCCCATTTGGATGCCTATAAATCTGGTGTTTTCATTCGAAAGCCAATAATCCAATACTCCAAACTGGATACCAATCAATTCAGTGATCCTATTCACATGCCTATCAATCCAGCATTCCCATTCACAAGCTAATAATCTGGTAATCCCAACTAGATACCAATCAAAGCAACATTCCTATTTGGAAGCCAATAAGTCTTTCATTTACTCCTATATCAGACAAACATGCTTATTCTCTCAATTATAATCATGCAATTGCATAGTTAAAAAATATATAGTGAATAACAAACCAACATATAAATAAAGAGATCAAGGTATAGGACACCTATTTAGGGCTTACTGACAAACAATAGCCCTTACTGTTTATAAAGCCCTTAAAACATCTTCTGCACCATCATCATCAATTATATTCTCAAATTAAATTATCATTTCATTTAGATTCATTTTCATTATATATATCTATTGGAACCAAGCTCTCATGCTATTAAACATAGTATCTTTATTTTTCAATCCTTAATGATAATTCAATCATCTTTAAATAATATCTAATCACACTTATTAAATACATTCTGCCACAACCACAACAATCAAGGCAATTTCATAATTTATCATGTCTTGACTAAAAGCAATGTTAAGAGGAAGAATACATTTTCCTCAAACCCTTTTATCTTTACTTTATTTAAGCAAATCCCTAATAAAAGTAGAAAGAAGAGAAGAAAAACCTAATTCCCCCTTTTCTAAACCTATCACATAGCTTCACTGCTTAATGAGGCATGTGCAACCAATTTTTAGCTATTTATAATTTGACCCCTCGTTTATTCATGATGAACTGGTCAACTATTTGGGTTTGTTAAATGAATTAGTCGACTGATTTCTGACTTGTTGTCCCCATAATTTGTTTTCTTCTAAATCATGTAATATCAATTTAATCCTTCATCTATATTCAATTCCACCATTTTAAAATTTCATGATCTTCCTAACTTTAGTACTTTTAGATGAGGTTTACAATTAATTAATATTTGGGTAGAGAAATTTGTTTATTGGATGACATGATGGGTGTATAGATACCTATATAAATCTGGCATGAATGGTTCAAATAATGAATTTGGATGTAAATAGCGAAACTGAGAATGGTTAAGTTGATGAGTGTTGATGTCAATAAGAAAATGATGCATAAACTAAGTTTCTGGTTATGAAATTAAAATTGATTTTGAATATCATTTATTGACTCCCTATAAAGTGGGAAGTAAAAATATTTATGAAAACTGTGTTTGTAGATTGTTGAATTCCTTATAGTTTAGCTTAATAAAGGGAAATCAAAGTGTAAGGAACAAACTGTAATAGTCTTAAACTCTGTAAAAAAAATATAAAATTTACCTTAATTTTCTTGAGTCCAAGGATTAAGAAAGCTATTTTATGTGTAGAAATTATAGAGTGTTACACTTATTTTTTGACATTAGATATTGTCGATTCGTTAGATAACCAATCTATTGGTAATCATTGATTCTTTGCTGTATAAATTAATTGTTATTCATTTCTTCCTTTTATTAAGGAGAAACTATAATTAGAAACATATTTATAAGTAGAGGTAGGTAAGAGTCTCATAAATAAATCAAAGTGTGAAGTTCTTAACTTAGCTTTACCGGGTTAAGAGAAAAAATAGGAAATGTCAAAACTAGGAAAATAATAAAGAAGGGGAGATAGATATAAACAAAAGTTGTAAAGAAAGCGATTAAAAAAAGTTATAAATTTCAATAAAAGAAATAATGTGAAAAATTGTCGAAAGCTTGTGGAGAAATTGTTTATATGGAGTTGGTCATCATTTTTAGCTTTTGAATGATCTATTTACAATATTACAGCGATGGAATTTTACAATCCTAATCTTATATAAGTTGTTTTCAATAGATAAGGACTTTACAATCTAAATTCTAGTGGAATTCATACTCATTATTTGCATGAATCATTTCTAGCAGTTATATGTGTTATTGTTGTACTGTAATATTTACCAATTAACATGTTAAAGTCTCATTTTTTACATAGAACTTGATCTTTGATCACTTTTCAATTGATGCCTCTAACAAATCAGACATAGCAGGGTACAAGAAAGCAACTAGAAACCAGACAGCACAACCAGCAACAACAAGTTAGGTGCAAAATCTTCATGAGGTTTACCAACTCATGATAGTGCAAAGGGTTATAAGACCCTCTGCAAAAACCGTAGAAAGCACATTATAGAGTGGAAGGGGTAGGAGTGTGCCTACCTCTTCCAGATCTGGAGAAAAAAGAACCTGAACATTGAAGACACCCGTTGATGCCTTGGCAATCATCAACACGAGCTTCGACAGAACAAACCACCACCAGAAAGTCATTTTTAGAGGGATAGACTCATTCATCTCCATACCCACTGGACCCTCTAGTTAGGGCTGAGATAGTGGAGTTGGGTTTGCTAGAGGCACACCTAAACATGAATAGATCTGAGACTGTTCTTGAATTTGTCTCTGAATCCAAGAGAAGTAAAAAAATATACGCTGATTATCTTTGGCAATGGAGGAAGGGCTAGAAACAACAATGAATAAATAATCTCCAAATGAGACTCAGAGGCTGCATGTCATGAGGAGAACTTTAGAATAAGGAGAGCATCTCTCTAACTTCTCTCTCTAGCAACGACTGAGAGCGACCTTACTGTTATCTTTTTCCAATGTGTTGATGCCTATAGTAGCCAAGCCTTAGGTAGGAACATTTGTCATATCTTTCGAGTTTATTATATAAGCGACCTTGGGGAATGATACTTGGGTCCGTGGGATGGAAATTTTTTTTTTCTGGTTCCTTTCCTTTCAACTTGGCTAACCTTTTTTCTTGTTTAATATCAGTAGCTCTTTTATAATCTCTCTTTCTAGGTTTAAAGTAGAGCATCTCTCTAACTTCTCTCTCTAGCAGCGACTGAGATCGACCATACTGTTATCTTTTTCCAATGTGTTGATGCCTATAGTACCTAAGTCTTGGGTAGGAACATCTGTCATATCTTTTGAGTTTCTTATATAAGTGGCCTTGGGGAATGATACTTGGGTCTGTGGGATGAAAATCTCTTCGTTTTCTAGTTCCTTTCCTTTCAACTTAGCCAACCTTTGTTTTGTTTAATATCAGCAGCTCTTTTATAGTCTCTCTTTCCAGGCTTAAAGTAGAGCTCAAATCTTTGATTTACAGTCTTCAACCTTATCGGACTTATCCTCTTAGGATTTCTAGAGATAAGATCACATTGGAAAGGGAGTCTATGCTTTAAGAAATATTTGGTTGTTATTCTTGTAGCTTTTAACATTACTAGTTTCCTCAATACCGTTTTTTTTTGCACCCATTTTATATTAACAATTTCAAAACCATGGAGATTTTCATCTTTGCTCCCTTCATATTCTATATAGGGAATTGTCATATTCTATACCATTGACAAGGTCTCTTCGGCCTTAACTGTTAAAAATGTTACATTCAAAATATACTTTAAATACTGATGCAATGATGATTCCACGACGCCAACGACGTGTATCCAAGGCCTTTCTAATAACATATTGTGTGACGGGTGGATGTCCATCACTTGCAAAGTTACTAAAAATATAATTAACCGCTCTATTTCAATGGTCCCTAACATTTGCCTTAGGGAACCATCATAAGCTCTAGCTGTCATAGAGCTTTACAACATATGTGTTGAATCAACTGACATTTCATCTAGCACATGCTTTAGGAGTACATTTAAAGCTAAACTATTTTCCACCAATACTTTGCTAATGGTGCAATTCGTGCACCTCAAGTGATGCATAGAGGTTAATTATGACCTGTTCCTCTAGCAACAAGCTCGTCTTCAATGAAGTATAGGCAATTTGTCATATGGATTCTTCCGACCATATGCTTTATAGTTTTTTGGGCCATGTCTTGAGGCATATATGCCTCGTTCAACACTTTTTACAAATTTAATACTGGATATTTGGGAAGACAAGTTTTGGTAGCTTTAGGTTTGGTAATTCTTTTTACTTTTATACTCTTTTTCCACATTGCTCACCTTAGCATCCTTTCTTCTTCTGGCAAACCCCTTATTCTCGGTAGGTTTTAATAATCTACCAACTCTTATCCCTTGTTCTATTCTCTTAGTAATAACAACATCAAAAAAATATTCAGTGGAGTTTCCCATAATCAAGTAGGCATAATCGAGCGAGTTATCAAAATGAGTTATCAAAATGCTTGTTGTTCATTATAGTCTAGTAGCAGGATTTCCCCCCAAGTTTTGTGAGGATAACTAGAGTTGTTGGCGGCAGTAACATGGTTAGCTGATGATTGGATGGCCTTTCCCCATACTGCTCTTGCAAGAGTTGCTCAAGTAAGCTAGCCATCTGATCCATATTATTTTTAACATCTTCCAGCTCTTTTCGGTAGGGGCCTCGAGGTGAGCCATCTCTTCATTTTTCATCCTTTTGCAAAGCCTGTTATTATAGACTTTGGTAGAGAGACCTATATTTTGAATGCATGCCATGCACATTCCATAATTTATAAATGCATATAGATATATGATTATGCATGATGATGTATGTTGGATATGGATTAGCTATACCCCGGGCTGATATATGGCTACCATTCTTGTATAAACGGGTAGGGGTTTGATCCTTTCGTAGTTGTTGAGACATTTTAATCTAAGCCAATGCTTAATAAAAATACACTCATGACAAAGAGGTATTGCTCAAAAGGATGAGTCTAAGACCTTTTCATTAATACTTAATGAAAACTTTTACATTTAAAAGATAGTTTACTCATCATCATCATTTATAAGGAAAAAGGAAAAGCCTTTGTTTTCTATGTCCCTAAGAAAAACATCAGTCTCAACCATGCTTTATTGATATCGATTGACATCCCTTCCAACTTGTCAGCTATTATGGCAAATTCTTCGAGCATAGACAGAGGCTCAGTCAATCTGCTCATCTATGTTTCTCATATTCTCCAAGAGTAACATGTTCCTATTCAGTTGATTGTTGTTGGTGTCAATAATTTGGTTGTGGCACTTGAGTAATCCGTTCTTTTCTTCCAAATTTTTTACCTTAGCCTTTTCTTTGTCGAGCTTCTTGTCTAGCACGTTGATCTCATTTCTCTTATTATCCAAATCAATTTTAAAGACCTCGACAACTTTTTCTTTCGGCTTTTGCTTCAACCAGCTCACTTTACAGCATCACATGTTTCTTGTTAACCTTTTATTTTTCTTAATCTGATAATCTAACTCAACCCGGGTCTTTGAAGACATATTAACCCCTTTTTTATAGCAATAATTGAAATTGGATTTCAAAGCCTCTAGCTCAGTACTAGTTTGCATCCAATGTATTCCCAATTCTTTTCATTCTTCCTTAGCTCAATTTCTAGCTTCCTTTTCTTTTTTCAATTGCTTTTTTAAGGACATGATTTTCTTGTCATTTTCCTCTAGTTGTTGTTCTACAAACTTTCTTAATTTCTCTTTAATGAGGAGTTGCTCCTTGAGGGATATTTTAAGGGCTTTACTGGTGCTCACTTTTATTTAGAGCTTTTTAAGTTGTTCTCCCAACTCTTCCTTATTGACAATCCTTTTTCTTTTAATTGGTTCAACAGCTTGCGAAGTCTTGGCTTCAAATCCAAAAGTCATTGGAATGGTGATTAGTGATAGATTTCTCCACTTTATATGCTTTTCACTAGTAACTGGATCTCTCAAACCATCTTGTTCATTCTTGACCAACACTAGAAGCTTTCAATCTTGCTCGATGTTCTCCATAACTTCCAAAGCAGATTAGTCCTTGAATAACTTGGAGAATTGGGATAACCCGACCATCCTTAGCATATGTTATATGCCTTCAAGTTGCCTTACAACCAAAGTGGATGCATAATTGACATATCCAATCACTTTAATAAGAGGAACCCATCATCTTTGCCTACAACTTATTAAGCATTCTGTTGCTCTCATCCATGGGGCTTTCCACTTCACTTCTCCTTGTGGGATTCCATACAATTTTAATTTCTGGTTTTCCTCGCTCAAGTCTTTCGCTTCTCTTCTTTAACTATCTTTAATGGTCTTTAACTAAACCACTATAAGTTGTTAAATACTAGCCTTTTGGTTTCTATATAGCTAATCAACTATATGTACAACAACTGTTCATAACGTCTCATTGATCCATTGCGAACCCTCTTACAATGGTTGAATGTTAAGATAGTTTCTGCGAATGGGTGTTTTCATATGCAACGAAATTTGTAGCCACCTCTAAACTAATTATTCCAGTGAAGTTTGGAAATAACACCATCCTGAAGATTTCTAAAGCAAGTATTCTACCATTTTCTTCAAAAATCTAGAGTCATTCTTCCTCCTTTCAAATACCTCTTCGTTTCCACTTTAGGCCACTAGCACTTTTTTCTAATATCTTATTGAGATTTGAAACTTTGATCAATTTAGCCAATTCAATTAGCATTTGGTTGCGTCTTTGGTGGAAGTAGACTTTATATACATTTTAAGGAAATCGAGTCAGTAATCCATACTCTTCAAAAGTAGGACACGTGTCTACATTCCTAAAAGTGAAGCACCAGTACTCGAGGTCCTAAAAATGTTGAATTATGCATGGACACCTTTGTGATTTCCACTATCTTGCCATATTTCTTCAAAAACCCATCATCATTGATGCTTTTCATGTGTGAGATGAGCTTCTTCAAGTCATTTCCAGAGCCACACATTTTTTTATGGGTGCTATTGATTATCATCCAGTCTTAGAAAATATCTTTCTAACATTTGTAGGGATTCAAAATCTAACTCGTATTCAATAGATGCCATCTCTTTAATGGTGGTCATTTTATCAGCCCTAAGTCATGCAATTTAAGATGTTTTTTAGGGTTTAGCATGTCTAATGCAACAATGTTTAATTATGGAACTTGTATCCTACATTTAGGTTCTGTGTCTTTTTATGTGAGACATTAAGGTAGGCACTATCTAGTCTCAAAATGGTCTTTTGTTGTCTCAGTGATTACCCTCGTGAAGGTAATACGAGGGGCTTAATAGGTAGTGGGATGAAACATATATACCAATCACTACCAGTCCAAGCACTTAGCAAAGAGTCAGATAGTTTCATGAACTTAAACCTTGATTGAAAGTCATAGGGTACGCCGCTACTCCCCACCAAACCTTGAGTTTCCACGTGTGTGCATTCCAAAGTGATATGTTACAAATAGACTACTGATGCGTGAAGACATTCATCCATATCCAACGTACATGTATGAGCAGGATAAAACATTTTAAAGCATAAATAAGTAACAAAAGAAGTAAGCCAATTGTGAAAATTTAAACACATTAAATCATATAAAACACACAAAGCCTAGTCCAATACTATAAAAAACATAAGATCCCTAGTGAAGTTACCATTATATTGCTCATATGCGCATGATATGGCCACCTAATTGTTTGGTTTAGGGTCACTAAGAGACTCATGTGGACTGGTCTTATTTGAAAATTAAAGGTAAGGGACTGATTATGGATAAATAAGGTATTAATACCTCTAGTGCACCTTACCTGAACTAAGCTGCATTGTGTGATTTGGATGTTGTTTAAAAGTGTTTGATACTGGTGGTTGGTCTATGGCTTAGAATAAATATTTACACTTATGATTAAATCTGGCTTTTTGAATTTATTATGGGCTTGTATGCCCAGATAAATTATAAATTATTATAGAAAGAATCCATGTAGGTGCCATGATAGGGTTCACCAATCCTGAAAAGCGAAAGCGTTTTCCCACAACTCGTATATTAAGGTGAAAAATTCTCCCAATTAAAATTGGTGAATATTCAAAATAATTCTGAGAATTTTCTAGTCAACTCCTGATATTTAAATACCAGCTTACTTGTATGTCCAACATTTATACAAGAATATTGACCATTAATTTTTAGAGAAAAAAATTAGGATTGTTGAAATATTTGCCAAATCCTTAAGAAATTTTACAAACTTATTGTAAATTTCAAAAACAAAAATCGAAATTTTTTCTAAAACAATGCTAAATAATTTTTTTTCTCCTTTTCTTTTGTAAATAAAATGCAATTTTTTATAAGGATTAGGCCGTATGCAACAAGCATAAATTGTTTTTTAAAGCCATGTTTCGTAAAAAACTCATTTTTCCTTCAAATCGAAACTTTTAAAATAGGCTCAGGGGTGTTCGCTAAACACATCCTTAAGCCAAAGAAGACCTTTAGCAAAAACACTGCTAGCCAAACATGGCGTTAACCTTTAACCTAATTTTGATCAGACCAGGTTGACCCAAAACTTTTGCTTCGACCATAAACTAAACCAAAGTCCACTAGTTAGACCCGAAAACAAACCAAAACCTAAACCAGAATCCACAACAAAATAACACTTAAAAAGAATACAAAAACTCAAAAATGTTTTTATCAAAACTGATCAAAACCTAGAAAAACAAAGAATATGAAGAACACCGAAGAACATTCAACATGAACCCAACAATGTAGATTTCAAATCAAACTAGACATGGACAAACCAAAGACACAAACATGTTGGAAATCAAGCAAGGATCAATAATATAGCATTCATGCACTTCGATTATAACTAAAAAAACCATGATTTTGTCAAAATGGGTTTCGATTTCAAAATCAAGACCCTAGGATTAAAACCTATTAAAAACATGTTATCGATGCAAATGAACCCTAAATTATTGACTAATAAAGTCAACCGAAGTGTTCCATGCAAATAATTAGACCAAAACTAGTCCAAATCATGAGGCTAAGACAATGTTCTTCTCAAGAACTTGAAAAACATTGCCTTAGAACCCAAAAAATGCCCAGGTATAAAACCAGTCTCTGTTAAACCTAGAAATGAAATTTTAGGCCTCTAAAACATGTTTTCTTAGTTCTAACAAACCACATTACCATAACTAAGCATATTTGAATCAAAATAACCAACAAACAACATCAAATCATCTAGATTATGCAAGAAGTTTCAAATAAAAAAATTATTAACTTAAAACAATCTACATGTTCATGTAATATGGATTTAAAATTGATTTTTCTAAACTTATTTTGGTCATGAACAGACTTAACAAATCTAGGATAAATATCATTACTTTAACATGCATTGCTTAAGTTAAACTAAAACAACATTGTTTTATATAAAAAAAAACAACTTAAATAAAAGACTTTTGTTACATCTAAAACATAAGAAAAAATTTAGAAAAAAAGAATCAAACTATCATGGTAACAAAAGGGGCAACCACAACACTATTTACCAATCATTCTAAATCTTATCTCCATGATTGTAAATATAAATACAGACCAAATGACAATAAAAAAATCACTCTAGCTTGCCACATGGACTCCACTTTTAGGTTAGAAAGTATACCTTCAATCTCCTAGAGTACCGACTACCCTATTTGCTTTCCTTATAAGGTATTGCTTCCACAAGTTTGCTGCCCTTTTAAAACTTAAGAAATCCTTGTATTAGGCTCTTAAACCTTCACACTTAGAGTTTCTTTATCAACATTTCTCCCTTTTTTTCTCATATCTGCTTTGATTTTCCAGGAGGTATTTATAAGGGTTTACTAGGGTTTTTGATGAGTTCAAACATAGATTGATCAAAGGTTAGCCTTGTGATCAAAATGAGAGGGTTATGGAGTACGTTTTATAGTTATAAGCTTTGCACCTATGCTTTTTTCAATAATGGTTTTGCAACAAACTTGGTTTTTGGAGGTTTTGATGGTTTTTCCAAACATGGAGACCAAGAAGCTTGTTTCTAGCTTTTTCATCTTGAGAGAAACATGTCCAACCTTTGATAAGAACCCACTGATAAGGCTTAGAGTGTGAACACATGAAAAAGATTAGTGGTTTTGTGAAATGGGTATCACAGCCATTGATGACTGAGTTAACCACTTTCGAGGCCTTGTTAGAGCAACTCCGACATCATTGTCATTAAAGACCACTTGATCTTGGTAAAGGGGGTGCACATTTTTTATTTGGATCCAACTTTACTCAATTTAGAGGTATGTAGTTTGACATTTATTCATTTGAAAGTGTCAACCTAATTAGCCTAGAATTTGAAAATACAGTGATGGCTAATCAAGGACAAGATGTTGTTGAGTTCGTTGAAGAAAATGAGATATAAACATTTGATAGGAGTAGCTGATCTTTGTAGAAGAGATGTTTTTTAGTTAAATGGTGGTGGTTACAACCCTAAAGGCGGAAACACAAATTTGAATTAGCAAATTCAATTATTCAAACAATAGTTATTAAATTCGAACCGGCCTGGCGGGTCAACCTCGGACCCAATTGACCTGGTGGCTAGACTGGTCCGGGTAAGGAAAAAGACCGACCAGCGTAAAAACCCGACAAAACCCAGTTGACCTGGCGGATCGACCTATGACCCGGGAGAACCCGGACAAGACCCTTTTTTTTCAAATGTAATTTTTCTCCTAGACCCCTCTTTTTTCATATTTTTTTAGTTGGTTATTAACATTTTTCAAAGTTCACTATATAAATACTAGAAGAATATTTTATTTTTTCAATATAAGATTTGAAACCCTTTAGTATATATATACTCTATGTTCCCAAGGAAAAAATTATTTTTTCAATGTGGGATTTGAAACCCTTTAGTATATATACTTTATATTCACGAGAAAAAAGTTATGTTTTTTCAATATGGAATAAAAAAAATTGGTTTAAATACTTCAAATTAAAAGGATAATATAATATCTTTTCAATGTAAGATTTGAGGATTTGAAACCCTTTAGTATATGTACTCTATGTTTCAAAGAAAAAAAGTTATTTTTTTCAATGTGAAATTTGAAGCCCTTTAGTATATATACTTTATGTTAAAAAAAAATTATGTTTTTTCAATGTGAGATAAAAAACTTTTTGATATATTCTTTTAAACTTCATTATTTACAACATATATAACCTATATTCAAATGAATTTTTTAATATGAAATATTAAAATTTTAAATATTTTTTTTTAATTTTTCTGAACTTACCCAGGTTGACCCATGTAACCCGCGACCTAACCCCTTGGTCGGGTCAAACCCTCAGGTCAAGTTTGATAACTATGTTTAAACACTAGTTTAGCTGAATTTCATAAATAAAGAAGACTTTAATTTTCTTCAATTTTTTTCTTCAATTCCATATTACACATTCATTATTTTCATTATACGACTCAATTAAACATAAAATTCATGTCAATTCTAACCAACAAATTCAATCTCTCTACGTTAGTCTTGGCCGAAATTCACCTTCAAATAAGGCATGAATTTTTTTTCTCTCCAAGTTTTCCATAATTATCACATAACTAATTTATTTTTCATCCTAATTAATCTAATTCATCATGTAATTAATGCAAATTGATTTGTACTTAAAAGTGTATTTTTATCAAGGTTTTATATCATCATTTTGCATTTGAAGTATCAATAACTCCTTAACTAAGAGCATGTTTTATAATAACAAGTTTGATAATATAAGATACCTTTAATTTATGGTAAATGTTCATTTTAAATGCAAGCCTATCACATAAATCAAACGATTGATTGATGAGTTTAACCACTGAAATTGAGAAGACAAAGAGAGGGCTAAGCTTAGAAAAGAGATGCTGGCTCAGTCCAAACTGGAACACCATTCGATTATTGGATCATAACTGGAGCTATAAAACTTAGATTTAGGTTTGGTTTATATGTATGGAAAGCTAAGATATAGACCTAAAACTTTCATGATGAGTCTATATTCAAAAGGGCCGTTTTCAAGTTCAAAATGTAGCAACAACAGAGAAGTCAGAATCTGTCCTACAACCCAGACATTGTTCAGTGGTCAGCCCATATCTCGAGTTCTAGAAGTCTAAATGCACCAATTCTTTGTTTGTTATAAAACTAAGATAATTTCCTAAAACTTTTGTGAAGACCATCTATTCAAATTCTGATGTTAGCAATGATGTTTTCGGCAGACAAAAAGATAAAGATTATTACCGAGTCAAGAGGTGGCCACCCACTCAACAATTAGTCATCAAATCAATAGTTCTGAATTTTAGCCTATAAAAGGAGGCATTTGCCATGGATTTAGGCATCTTGGTTTTCAGATCAAGATCTTGCTCTTGCTCTTGCTCTCGCTCTCTTTCTTTTTATTTTGTATTGTTCAAGTTTTATTCCATGTTATATTTTCCTTAATCTCTTATTTATGCTTTTCATTTCCTTTACTATACTTATATAATTATGTTCTTATCTTGTTTATCTATGTTTCTCTTCTTCATTATGTTTAGTTAAGTTTATTATGTTAAGGTGAAAAGGTTACACTAACGGTGTAAGAATAAATATAATACAAACTCAACATGGACTTTAATGTTTGATACTAACATGTTTTGTATTTGTTATCTTATTCACTCTTAATACTTTGCTTGTTAAATGATTAATCTAGATTTATGTTGTATAAACCTTGGTACAACAAATACTTGGCACTTTCATAGCCCAACTGTATGGTATAACCGACACCTGTGATATGAAAGAAACTTGATTTGTTGTTAACATAAGTTATCATTATGAATACCTGACAACATTTACAAGTATTAGCATTATTTGAATAAGATAACTAATGTAATCATGTTAACAATTTATAATCTGATTGGAATCTCCTTTGTGTTTGGTTTCCAGTTGAATAATAAAAAGAGTTAATATTATACTTATTTGAAATACCATTAGTGGATCCTCTAACCTTGATAATTGTTTTATATTTGTTTAAATCCTTACATCAATATCACATCTCAAAGCTGTCTTTAACTTCCTTTTCTTTTATTGTTTATTTCCTTATTTGTAGTTTATATAGTTAACCTCTATGTGGTTCGACCCCGGTCTTGTCGGGTTATTTATTACTTTGACACTTCTACACTTGGAAGAAGACATCAACCTTTTAGTCGTGTCACAAATCAACTAAGAAACCAATTAAAAATCTAACACCTTTTTCTCTCTCTCTAGGCCAAACATGGTATACAAGGAGGGGATAATATTTTATTCAAATTTTACACTAATTTCACTTGACCCAATCTTTAATCTTGCTTACAAACATGTTTCCACAACAAATTTACCAATTCAAACAATATAATTCATCAACTCAACATAATATTATTCAAAACTTAAAAGAAACTCAAACCAATCATAGTTTATGATTTCTTACCTTATAATAAGATGAAATCAAGATGCAAATGCAAAGGAAAATCAAATTCCACTCCACTTTCTTTTCCTTCTCCCTCTAGCTTTAAATTTCCTTTTTCCGTACTTTAAAAACCCTTTTTAATCCTTGCAAACCTTCTCTCGAATCATGATGAACTCTCTTTTAAACTCAAATGTAACTCTTTTTAGTGTTTTCTAATGAATTTGATGGAGAAAGTTCAAAACCCTAACCCTCAATTTAATTACAAAATGGTCGGCCACTTAGTAATGAAGGAAGAGTATTTATAATCTTTTTTTTTGTTATTCACAACAATGCCACTATATAATTATCTCTTGTATTATTCCCGCTCTATACCTGTTTTCAAACTTAAATTGTAAGGCTTTTCCGACCTCTGTTTTACCTATAATTTTAAACCATGATAAAACAATATATCAAGAGACTCTTTAAAAAATTCTATCTTGACCTGACATTCGAATTAAGACCTCTGTTAATTTCATGATGTTTTTATCAAAATTCAAATTATCTTATTCAACTCTCACATAAATCGTATCAATTATTCTCATAAACCCTCAAACTATTACATCAAAATATATTTATTTTACATTTTTCTCCTTTTATTTCTTTAGGAGGTTTTTTACTATTTCATGATAATGCTACCAATCTATAACCAATGCTTGCACCTTAACTCTTGCCTTTTCATTGTATTATCCTTTCTTATCATTTATTATTTATCACCATATCAATTTCTTTGAATAATTTCTCTTATTTTCCTTATTCTTTTGTCAACATTACAAATTTTAAACTTAAATTCATAATATTTATTTCAATTTCAATAAAACCTTTATATTTATTCATAAAGGTCATCCTCTTCATTTCACATTACATTAATTATTGTTTTCATCATTTACTCATTTGATTTAAATCCCAAGCTTCTATTACTCTTCGAGACCTTATTACTTTTGGTCATATCTTTTTTTTTGCAGGGTTTACATTCTTTCCTTCTTTAAAAAATTATGTCCTCGAAGTTTATGTTTTGTTTCAAGATCGACATGAAATTTAAGTTGTTTTATACCTTTCTCATCATTACTATTTTTATTTTTCTTCTACCTATACTTTATATGTGTACCACGATTTATGTATCCATAAACATCTACTTACTCTGACTTTGGGGTACAAGCCTTTACTGTTCTCATTTAATGGCCAAACTCGTTAACCATTCTTTCTATCCATGTATACATCATATTGTTAACCCTTTATGGTTCCACTTTTACATCACTATGAACTAACTTAAACTACATTATCATACACCATTTACAGTAGCAATCCTTTATGTATAATCCTACCATCAAAACTACTATCTTTTACTGACCATACTTTTGCTAATCAAACTGACCCGTCTCTTGATCGTTTTTAGGCCTTCATTTAAGCTCTCATTCCTAGAATTTCAAAATATAAACATATGATTTCATATCCATCTAAGGTCATTCACTTTTCATTCCACCATAATATCCTTAGTTTCTTCTAGTTGACAATCTCCATCATCATGTGGCTTCTAAAATTATTTCAGCAACCTCGATTAATATTTTATAACCATTAATCACATCGTATGATATAACAACCTTTGCAATATAAGATTTAGGTTCGTGGTGTTACATTTAATACCTTTTTTGTTCAAGTCTGACACTAGACTTAAATCCCTTTTTATTTATTCTTTAATCGTTTTCATTTTATTAAAATCGCTTATTCTAGTTCTAACTTCCTTACCTTTATTTATTTATTTATTCACCATATTACAAGTCCTTCTAATTTACCACTAACAATTATTTTCGATGCTGAAAATACACTAACATAAAGACTACACACATTATCATAGTGATGATCACATCTATATCTAATACTGAATCAGTCATCATTTACCCATTCATATAACCTATTTCTTCACCATTCACATCTTACAAGTTTACTGAATCTTATCCAATAGCTCTGATACCAATTATAACACCCTATAATTTTGGTTATTTTGATCTTTTCACACTGGTTTCTATGTTAATGTCATGACAACCAAGGGTAAATTGGTCTAGTAAAAAACTATTTTGGTCTTTTCACATTGGTTTCTATCCCCAAAGAAACTATATTTAATCATTGAATTTATATAGAATTCACAATGAGGAATATAATTAATTAACCTTATTTCTTAATTATGGATAGTTTATATTTCATTATACTTGATAAATAGAAATGCACATCTATTGTATTATTGTAATAATTAACTTGGTACAAATAATAATTTAACTAGTTAGTTGTCAAACAGAGTTGGCGAATCCGCATGCCAACCCATTGGCCTAGTAAAAAATTATTTTTACTTTTTTAGAATAAATATTTTAAAAGAAACATTAATTTAATATTTTTTTATATAAAAATCTATTAAAGTGATGATTTTTTTTATTAACATCGTTGAATAGGGTAAAACTGCCTAACTCATGCGTCAAATCATAGCTCTAGTTAGATTTAATAACTTTGTGTTTTAAAACTTATTTTTGAGAAACACATTTTTTTTTTAATCTAAATTGTGTTTTCTTATGCATATATTAGTATAGCCTAGATAACCTCAATAACCTCAAAACTCTCCTAACTTTGAATCATCTATCATAAAGACCTAAACTAGAACTTTCTCGTGGGATCGATTATTTGTTTGCTTTATATTATCTTGTTAAACTAGGGTGATTAATTTCTGTGACCGCGACATCGCAACATTATTTATCTATTTAAATTATCCATATTTTTAACTAATTCATTGAAAACTTTCATCACTATTTATTATACAAATTATCCTCAAATTTCATTCCTTTCCAGGTTAAAAACTGTGCAATTGCACACAAGCTTACATTGACAATCAAAGTCATTCTCGTGTATAACCATGCATTAATTCATTTGAAGAATCTAAAATACTTTTCTAAATATTTTCACCCTGAATTAATAAGAATTCTCCATATTTATCACTAATTTATCAAATTGCTTTATGTTTGTTGGGTTATATGTCCTAAATTCAGACAACTTTTTAATACCTAGTTTAAACAGACTACATTGAATTTCATTAAATTATATCCCAGAACATCATTTTTACTTTTTATCTCTTCCATTTTGTTTTCCTATACATTTCTTTGTTTTTTATTTATTGTCCCACCATTTTCATACTTTTATTTTTGAGTTAACACATGAATATTTTATTTTAAATTCCTAAAATCCCTAGTCATCTTTTTAATTTTAATACTTGATTTACTCACTTAATGTAATATTTATTATTATTATTTTTGTGGATTTTATTGAGCAATTTACATATATTATCCTCTATTTACACATCCTGAGTTTTTAGTGATTAAAATATTAGGTAGCAATTCCAAACTTATTTTTTGATAAAAAACAATAATTTTTTATTCTTTTCACCCACACCCGAGAACCATGATTCGGGAGAACACTCGTCATGACGCTGTACACGAGAAACAAAAGGAATATAAATTCCTCTTTTCTAAAAAGATTTAAGGAGATTTCTAATATGGGTGATTTGTGTAGATTATTGTTAAAATTCAAATAATTAATGAAATTTGAAACGAATAATTTATGAAACAAATCCTAAATGATCCTTGTCTAACGGTCTTGAGATTCTTAAAAAAAATAAGATTATTTTCACTACCGTTTTGAGAAAGGCCAACAAAAACTACTTGAGTCAATTAGGGCCTTACTCCTTGGTGGGTCTAATGGGAGCTCGAGATCAACAACCAATATTGAACAGGACTGGGATGTTATGCCAACAGCAAAGATATTAAGCTTTGAAAGCAGAACTTTCCTAGTATAATGTTAGGAGGGATGAGGCTGTGAGAGCGATAGAAATTTGAATGGAGCAAAAAAATGATGCTCTACTTGTAGTCATGTCGAAGAACTTTTCAAAGCTCTGGTTAAACAAACAACAAAATGGTAAGATTAGAAGTTCTGATAACAAAACCCACTCCTTTTAAGAAGCAGGAGGCATTCAGTATCTTAGTCAGTCAGCATTAGGACACCCTTAAGCACAAGTAGAGCATACGCTTGTTGGCTTGTAATTTTAACTCACTCAGTTAACCACTAGGAAATTAGAATCCAATGAGGATTTTCCAAGCACATGTGGCCATGTTAAAAGGCGGCATGGAATTTCGTTGTATGGGATGTTTTATTGTCAAATCTTGCTACCCCAAAAGGTGGATTCACCCTTCTTGTTTAGAAGATTGGTGCTTTGAAAGTAACTTAGTTTTGTTGTACCTCAACAAGACACAAATATCTAGTTTATGCTTGTGGAGATATGCCCCAAATTGATCGGGTTTCTATCGTCATTTTACGTGTAAAAGTGGCTAGAGAAAAGCCTTAAACCGATGGTGGTGCTTTCAAAAAATCAATAGGAGGAAATGGGGCAGGTGAAGTGGCAAAATACACTTTGGCGTCCAATTCTTTGAACTAGCAGCCTCGGCCAAAACCATGGTATGGGTTGCCTTCTGTGCATGGCCCACTACATTGGATGAACTCAGATTAGTGGGTTGACATAGCATTGTACCCCACAACATGGGTCTGGGTTGTTTCTTTTTATTGTTGTTGATGTAAAGAATTCAATCTGTCTTCTATCAGTTTTTTATTTGTCTTATAAAGTTGGTCATTTTATAATAAATACTTGTAATAATTTTTTCCATCTAAATTAATAGAACTAATCACATGCAAGTCACAATGTAACGCCCCTCTTTTTTTATTTTTTTTTCTTTTTTGTATTTTTATACACAAATAGTCATTTAGGGTAAAGAGAGGTGATTTTTTTAAAAAAATTACCTTATCCTTATCTTATTTTATCATATTTTATTCAGAATAATCTTTGACATGGCTTGTAACACCATTTTACACTACACATGCATATCTAACACGTAAGGGATTTTCTAACTAAGATAATGAATTTATTCAATTTAACAAAATTTTGAAAGAGTTTTCTCCGCATGAATCCTTAACTAAAAAATTTTCCCGTATTAATTACTTGCAAACATATCAACAAACCAAACAACATTCTGCTCATGCAACAAGTACTCACATAAAAATGGTCTCGAGCACACCATCCATCATTTCTATTATATACAATCAAATACATTATATTTCCGATCAAAGACATTACACCTCTAATTTAGTCAAATTATCACTTCCATAATTAAAACATAAACATTAAAAATTTAAAATTTAGGATTTCCGTTTCCTCATCCAAGTTCAAAAAAATAATTAAATTTAATGAGATTAAGCCCACCTTTGCTAATTCAACTATAGTTAAGGAGTTAAAGCAAAACAATCTATCATTTCTTCATTATAAAAGCTTTCTCTCTCTAACAACACAATATCCTCCAATTTCTTTCTAAGATTTTCAAGTTAGGATTGTTTTCTTTGGTAGGAATAATATGAATTTACTACTACTTCATCTATTTGGCTTAAAAAAGACAAAAAAAAGTTTTTTTTTGTAAAATTCTCTCTTCCTCCCTGCTATTAGAGTCGTCGGCTTTAAAAAAGGAGAGAGGAGAAAAGTTCTTCTTTATTTATAAAAATACCACTTATTTAATATCCCACATGTTGTTTCTACCAAATCTAAAACAATTGGTATTTTTCACATACATATTTATATTGTTTCATTCAAGGTTTCTCACTGATTTTTCTTGGGATTTTCTACGTCTCATAATAATTTTTTTCCTATAATTTTATTATTTTTTGGTTGGGACAAAACACTATAAAACATTGGATTTAAATTTTGGTTGAGGTTTATACACAAGATCAATTTTTATACCTTAAAAACCAATGACTTACCTCAAGTATAGATTTTTTTTTTAAAAAAAAACCTTTATATTTTATAATTTATGTTCCATGCATGTGACTATTCATATGCATGTATCAAACATATAGTAAATATAAATTTATCATTTACTTGCCTTAATTTAACTAACAAATCTATAATGCTAATTAACCTATATTGATTAAGACTCATTTAAAATATAATTGATGCGAATCCCATAGATATAAAAATCTAAGAACCCATAGTCAAATTGACTATTTTTAAGAAAGCAAACTTCAAGTTTTATGCTTAACACAATGATAACTTATATCAAGGCACCAAGACTATGAGTAACAAAAAAAACATCCACCCAATTCCTACGATGAGATGCGAACAAGAAGTATGGAAGATTCCATGAAGCTTGGTTAATTTTTTGATAAGTTAGAGTAGTTCAATGAATAACCAAATAGTATGAGCAAAACATCACAAACACAATAATAATTTTTTAAATCAAAATTTGTCCAAAAAAACCTAAATGCAAGTTAAATAATTGTATTTATAATAGGTAAAAATGTCTTAAACAATGCTGAAAAAAATAATAAATGAGTTCTAAATGAAATAGAAAGAAGAATCATAAATCAACTAAAAAACTAATACAATTCTCACATTGTAACTTTTAGACCTTATTGCAAGGTCTTTCTAATGTTTAATTGACCTAAAGTTTTAACATAAAATAAAAAAGGCCTCTAGAATATTCTAGTAAAACTACATCTCAATCTGATAGGTAGATAAAAAAAAATACTTATTATAGTAAAACTATGAACTAGGAAAAATAAGCTTCTAACTGCCGAAATTAATTAGCCCATAAAGTAAATGGATCAAGCCCCTCTTGTATATAGATTTAATTAAATAAGGTCTGATTATAAATTGTTGAAGATGTAGCATCCTTGAAATTCACCTTGATCCAAATACTTTGAAAAAGCCTAGTGAATGCATCTTTGAGCTTTTTTACCCTTAATCTAGTAATTGGCTCATCTAGAACTTCTAACGGATCTATTGGTAAAGTTTAGGTTAAATCATCTCGTCTCTCCTTAAAAGAATTTGACCTTGAATCATCACCTAAATCAAACAAAGAGAGATTATAAACATTAAAAGTAGTAGTAACATCATACTCACCTAGTAGATCCACTTTGTAGGAATTGTCATTAATTAATTTAAGGATTTGGATGGGTCAATCTCCTTTCAGCATCAACTTACATATCCTATGTTTAGAAAACCTTCCTTACTCATATGTAGGGGTGTTCAAAAAAACCGATTAACTAAGAAAACTGAAAAAACTAATGAAAAATTAACTAAGAAAATCAAACCAAGATGGAAAACTGATTTTTAAAACTATAAAATCTTGCCAGTTCGGTTCGGTTTCGATTTGACAATAGAAACCGATGAATCGAACTAACCAACCATAAAATAAAAGACCTATAAATACTACATTTACACTCTACAGTTAACCTAACCCTAGTAATAACATTACACCAAAAAGTTGCCGCCCAGCAGAGATTAGTTTTCACCTTCTTCCTTTCCCTTTTAGTTTTCATCCACTTTGCGTCTCTGCCCCCTGCATCTATCTCTTCTCTACTCGAACAAAAACCCATACTTGCAGCAGAAGGAAAGGGCTCCTCCATTAGAGAAAAGACGGCAAGGTAAAGTAACATCTGTTTCAAACTTCATGCTTTTTTGGCCTTCCTATCACTACTTCCTCGCTCTAACCTCTGCTTCTCCTTTTCTATCCTCTTGCAGCTAGGGTTTTTGCATCTTTCTTCAAGTTCGCCCCCCTCTTCCTTGCCCTCTCTCCTTTCTCTTATTCCAGTCATGCCTTTTGTTGATTTTTGTTTATTATTGATCTGATCATTTTAGATGTGCATTCTCCCTAGATTGTCGTCAGATCTCATCTCTTTTTTCCTTCTCTCTCTATGCTTTACTTAATATGAGCTGTGGTAGTTGGCTATTATTTTTCTCCTGAGATAGATGCACATGGACTCATCTATGATTGCATTCCTTCTAGTTTTTCTTATATGGTGATAAAGATCTGCATTTCTATTTTAAATCTGGGCAAACATTATTCTCTTCAACTTACAGTTGTAGGGTTAAATTTGTTTTCTTTTCCTTGTAGAAGTTGTTTTGGCATGGCTACATATACTTCGAAGAACATCCTATTAATCTGTTTTATCTTGATTGCCAGTGCCTTTTATTTGCCTTGAATGGATAGTGATTAGTACTTAAAAGTGCATTTTTATCAAGGTTTTATATCATCATTTTGTACTTGAAGTATCAATAACTCCTTAACTAAAGTATGTTTTATAATAACATATCTAATAATATAAGATACCTTTAATTTATGGTAAATGTTCATCTTAAATGCAGTCCTATCACATAAAGAAAAGAATTGATTGATGAATTGATGTACCAAAATTGAAAGGACAAAGAGATGGCCAAACTTAGAAAAAAGATGTTGGTGCAGTCCAAACTGGAACATTGTTCGGTAATCGGGTCATATCTGGAGCTGTAGATCTTGGCTTTAGGTCTACTTTACATGGATGGAAAGGTAAGACATAGACCTACAACTTTCATGCGGAGCCCAAGATTTAAAAAGGCCGTTTTTAAGTCCAAATTGTAGCAACAACGAAGAAGTCCGAATCTGTCCTACAGCCCAGACACTGTTCAGTGTTTAGCCCATATCTCAAGTTCTAGAAGTCCAAATGATCTCACATTTTTACCCTGGAAAGATGAGACAATTTCCTAGAACTTTCATGTTTAAGTCTGTTCAAATTATGACGTTATCAATGACTTTTTGATAGACAAGAAGATAAGAATTGTCACTAAGTCAAGATGTGGCCACCCATTCATCAATTAGTCAACAAATCAATAGTTCTGAATTTCGGCCTATAAAAGGAGGCATTTGCCATATATTTAGGCATCTTGGTGTTCAGATCAAGATCATGCTCTTGCTCTCTCTTTATATTTTATAATGTTTAAATTTTGCTTATATTAATCTCTTGCTTATGCTTTTCATTTCCTTTCCTTATTTATTTATGTTTCTCTTTTTCATTATGTTTAGCTAAGTTTATCATGTCAAGGTGAAAAGGTGACACTAATGGTGTAAGAATAAGTATAATATAAACTTAACATAGACCTTAATATTTGATACTAACATGTTTTATATTTGTTATTTTATTCACTTTTAATACTTTGCTTGTTAAATGGTTAATCTAGATTTATGTTGTATAACCCCTGGTACAACAAATACTTGGCACTTTCATAGCCCAACTGTATTGTATAATCGACACTTGTGCTATGAAAAGAACTTGATTTGTTGTTAACATAAGTTATCATTATGAATACCTGACAACATTTACAAGTATTAGCATTATTTGAATAAGATAACTAATGTAATCATGTTAACAATTTATAATCTGTTTGGTTTCCAATTGAATAATAAAAAGAGTTTATATTATACTTATTTGAAATACCATTAGTGGATCCTCTAACCTTGACATTTGTTTTTATCATTATTTAATTCTAATATTGATCTTCATCTCAAAGTTCTCATCAACTTCTTCATCATCATCTTCTTCTTCTTCTCCTTTATTATTATTATTATTATTATTATTATTATTATTATTAGTATTGGTATTAGTATTAGTATTAATATTATTACTATTATTATTATTACTATTATTATTATTGTTGTTATTGTGTTGCTGTTAACTATAATTTATACAATTAACCTCCCTGTGGTTCGACCTCGGTCTTGCCGGATTATTTATTATTTCGACACTCCTGCACTTAGGAGAAGACATCAATCTTTTAGTCGTGTCAGATAGACTGTTTTATGGGCAAGATTTTGTTGTTGTTTTATGGATAGACTGTTTTAATAAAATAATTGTGTTGGTAGAACTTGTTCAACTATCAATTCTGGCAAAATGGCTGATGACTGATGTTATGGGACAATGGATAGGTTACAAAGTTGGCTACAATGTACAAACATGGTTGTCAGGAGTTATGTTAGATTTATACAGTTCAAGTTCACTGTTGATTTTGTTAGCTTCATGATTTGTTAAATTTTTAGATATTGATTGCTCTGTTCAGTTAAAATTATTGTGTGTTTTTGCAAATCCTTTTCCATGGAAATATTTGATGTTGAATAAATCCAGTAAAATCGTTCATTTGGTCCATTACAGTGTAATTATATGAACCTAACATGATGCTCAACTTCTGCTTGATTCACCAGAAGGTTTTTCTTACTTTTGCATTAATTGGCAGAATAGTGGACAATTGGGCAGAATAGTGGGCTTTTTTCTTGCTTTTGCAATTGCAAATAATTGCTGGTGGTTAAATCCTCTTTACAATTGAACGTGTTAGCTACTTAGCTTTAACTTTAAGATTCATGTTGTTTTTTTTTTTTAATTTTAGATGGATAATCGGGAAGATCTTACACCAAATGAATCAAATCCTTTAAGTTTGGAACCCAATTCTTTGCCCATTTCAGTTCCAATTCTAGTTGCAGTTACCACCTCTAGTACAAATAGAAACACTGAAAGTGAAGGGAATCCACCTTCTAGATCTAATAAAAGAAAAATATCTCAAATTTGGGATCACTTTAAAAAAACTAGATGGTAATCCTAAAGCTCCTAGGGCTGCATCTATGTATTGTGGAAAAGACTATGCATGTCATACTATACTTAATGGGACTAGTAACATGTGGAGTAATCTAGGTGTATGCAAAAAAATTCCTTTTGTGATTGACCAAAAACATAAAACTTTAGTTTTAGAACCTATGCCTATAAGAGGAAAATCTGGTGACTATTAAGGCAGTGGGTTATTGTTATGAAGAGTGTAGGAAAGCCATAGGAAAAATGATTATACTTGATGAGCTACCTTTTAACTTTGTTGAAAACCAAGGATTTAAATCATTTTGTCAAGTAATGCAACCTAGATTTGATATTCCTTCTCGGTTGATGATTTGGAGAGATTGTTTGAAAATTTATGTAGATGAGAAGGAAAAATTAAAAAAAGCTCTTAAGGATCAACGTTTATGTTTAACAACCAATACTTGGACATCAATCCAAAATATTAATTATATGTGTTTGACTGCCCATTGGATTGATGAAGGTTGGAACTTGAATAAAGAAATTCTAAACTTTTGTCAAGTTTCTACTCATAAAGGTGAAACAATTGGCCAAGCAATTGAGAGTTGTTTATTGGAATGGAGAATTGATAACATTTTAACAGTTACAGTGGACAATGCAAGCTCAAATAATTTGACAATAAAATATTTAAAGAGAGTAACAAGTAATTGGGTAACTAATATATTGTCAAATGATTTCATGCATGTTAGATGTTGTACACATATTGTTTTTTTTTTTTTTGATCAAATGTAAGTGTATAAGAGATCAAAAAATATACATTGCTGGAAAACCAGCAAGTTCAAATACAAGGATGAACAGAAAGGGAACATGCTCCCTTAAAGACCTAAACAACAACCACTAAAATGTAAAATTAGCATAGAAACAGACAATGGTTATGAGAGGAACCAAAAACAAGGTTCCTAACCTAACACAAAGCAAAAGACAGGACAAAGGAGCATCCTGATAACACAAAGAGATCTTACAAGAAATAACAAAAACAGGGAACAAGCATCGACCAAAAGCTAGCCATGCAAGGCCAATCACCACTAAAAACTGGATTGAAGAACTACCAAGCCGGTGATCATCAAAGCAGGTTGCAAGTCGATGAAGGATGAGTCGGCTACGACAGCAACAATAGAATAGCAAACTCCCAGCCAAGACAAAGGAAGCCATGAGAAGGAGACAGATGTCTAAAGCACGGCTAAAGTCAAGAACCGAAGTCAACAATGGTAACCAGCAAGTGGATCTCCAAGCAATCATAGCCACTTGCAAGAGCATGCAAATGCGTTCCTTCCACACGTCCAAAGAACAAAGAATGGCCAATCAGAACACGCCCATTCATCTAAGTTAAATGAGAGAGGCATAATGCTAGGACGTAACCACGTGCATATGCCATGCAGAAGAAACAGCAACCAACCCGATCATGAAGATTCAGCACCCCAGGGTCACTAACTACCGAGGGGACACCAAGGGATTCGCAACAACCAGACAGAAGAGGCCCTTTCAAATCCACTACCTCCATCATCAGCACATCAAGGGAAAACCCACCAAGCAAGCCAAAGACCCATAACCAGCACAGGCGAAGCTAAGAGAAGCATAGCAACACAACAGATCAACAACCAACATGAAGAGAAAAATGATCCTGCTCGTGGAAATGGAAAACTAAGAAGAATAGAGTCTGGATTTATGGAATAAAGAAGGAATAGAAGTGCTTTTGCTGTCAAATAGTCTTTTGTTCCTCTCCTCCTAAATTATATAAACAAGGATACCAAGAGATACACGCCTCATTCTACCATTTGCATTATTTCCACCCCGACATAGCCCCTGAATGGCACGGCTTAAGGATGACATGCACCTTGTTATACGCAGCCAGTTTCTAATCATTTGCCAAAGAAGGGAGATCCAATGGCAGCTAAAGAACAGGTAACTGTGTAACTCCTCATCCACCTGGCAGAAGACACAGGTTAAGTCAGTTTCGAGGAAATGAAGCCTATCTTTGGTTCAAAACCTGCCCAAAACTGCCAGCCATAGAATAAAACTATATCTTGGCATAGACCAAGACTCCCAGATAACTTTTCTCTAATGCACAGGATTGCTTCGAAGCCGTAAAAATGCATAAGCTTTGGCTGTGAAAGGTCCAGTAGAACTGCTCCAGTTTTCCATCAAAGAGAGAACATGGGACTGGCAGCCACCCATCTCAACTAGCTTATCTCGAAAGTTGATGATTGATTTCCATAAAGGAGAAGAACTTGGGTAAGCTTCAGTGTCCCAAAAAGAATGAGGGTGTATATAGTAGTGATAAACCCATTGGATCCAAATAGTATCAGACTTAAGATGAATATTCCAAATATGTTTAGCCAGGAAACTGTTATTACGTGCTCTGAGGTCAAAAAGACCAAGGCCACCTTCATCCTTAGGAAGACAAACCATTCGCCAAGCTACCAATGCAGATTTGTTCCTAGAGACTGTGCCAGTCCATAGAAAGTTGTGGTAAAGACAAATAATTTGCTTGATAACAGTATCACGAACCGGGAAGATGTTCAGCCAGAATTGAACTATACCATATAAGACAGACTTGAGCAACTCCAATCTCCCAGTATAATTGAGATGCTTCCCCAACCAACTTTGAATAGCCGAGTCAAGCTTATGGAGAAGAGGGGAGAATTGGCTAGCAAGAAGTCTGTGAGGGCTGAGGGGAACTCTAAGGTAGCGGAAAGGAAAGGACCCTTCAACAAACCCCGTGTCTGAAAGAATAAGCTACTTCATACTGTTCGAAACTCCACCAAAAAAGATGGATGATTTTGATGCATTGATTTCCAGCCCTGAGGTCCTCCCAAAGATGGTCAATTGTTGTGCACATATTGTTAATCTTATTGTATGTGCGGGATTGAAAGATATTGATGATTTAGTGGTTAAGATTGGGAATGCAGTGAGGTTTGTTTGATCTTCTCCTTTCAAACAACTTGTTTTTAACCAATGTGCGGAGAGGTTGAAAATTAGGAGTAAAAAATTTGTTTGCTTAGATGTTGCAACTAGATGGAACTCTACATATATGATGCTAGATGCGACTGCTAAATTTGATGTGGTTTTCATGAGGTTAGAAGAAACCGATCCTAGGTATTTAAGTTACTTTGAGGTTGATTCAAAAGGAAAATAAAAAAACTTACGTCCTCCTGTTTTACAAGATTGGGAAAAGGCTAGATCCTTTGTCAAGTTCTTAAAACTATTTTACATGGTTACATTGAAATTTTCTGGCTCGTTGTGTGTGATATATAATTCTTTCTTTCATGAATTGATTTCCATGCACACAAGCATATCTCAACTTTATAGAAGTGAAGATGTTTATGTAAGTAAAATAGCCAAGAATATGATGGCAATGTATAAAAAATATTGGGTGGATCAAGATACACAAAACTTTTTGTTATATGTGGCTGGTATGTTAGATCCATGTTTCAAATTGAAGTATGTGAGATTTTATTTTGGAAGATTGTATGATGTTGAAGTGGGTGAAAATTTTACAATTAAGGTTATAGATACTTTGCTAAGGTTGTTTGAGCAATATATGAATATTAATGAGAATGTTGAGGTTGTTCATAGTGTTGGAACTAGTATAAATGAAGATGTCAATGTTGATTTAATAGTGGTAAATGATGATATGTTAGATGACTTAATTTCTCAATTCAAAAAACATTTAGAGGAAGAAGGCGGTGTCCAAAAAAATGAGGTTAAGAGGTATTTGGGTGATGATTGTGGGGATCCAAAAGATTTTAAATTAGATATTCTGGGTTGGTGGAGATGTAATACTACAAAATACAAGATTCTTTCTAAGGTGGTACAACACGTGTTAGCTATCCCGGTATCTTTAGTTGTTTCTGAAGCAGCTTTCAGTACAAGTGGTCATATATTAGATCCATTTCGAAGCTCTTTATCTCCATCGACAATGCAATCACTTGTTTGTTATCAGAATTGGTTAAGTTTAGCATCAATTCCAATCAACATCAGAACCTTCGCGGATTATATTGAAAATTTTAAGATGATTGAGTCAGGTAATTTCTTTTACAAATTTAAATGTAGTTATTTTATAATATCATTTATTTACATATGTTTATCTAACATTTTAATTTATGTTTTTATAGAATTTGGTGAAAGTTTAAAAATCTCAACTAATTGTTTGTAAATTGTATTGATGATGTTGGTGCAATCCTGGAATATAATTGTTTTGGGTAATTAATTTACTTTACCTTGTTAATTCCTTTTAAAATTTTGCATTGTTAATTTTTTTAATAGTTGAACTCTAATATGTTGCTAATTTGCTAGTATTTCTTTATAACAATATCCTTGCTGGATCTTTTGGCTTTTGTTGTTGCTAGAAGTTTTGAATGCAGCTATAATGCTGGTGCTAGATTTGTTTTCTTCAAATTATGCCGGATGTTTATAATAATTTATTACTGGTTGCTAATGCAAACTTTTGTAGTTTGAACACTTCTTTTAATTTGAGATGCCCAAATTTGATCATGCATCTTGTATATTGCATTGATTTGAATTTTCATAGCCTATTTCTTTGCATATTAAAGATAGCAAGATAGCAAGATATGAAGCATTTCAAATTTATTGTTACTATAAGCATTTCAAAATAATATCAATCTTCTAATTTGATTAAAAAGCTTATAACAAACTAAACCAAATTAGAAAATTTTAAAGACTTTTGATTAAAAAGTCTATAAACTTAGCCCAACAAGAAAATTTAAAAGCCCAATGTAATGCAAATCCATTTAAAAAAATTAAAAAAAAACCCATTAATTTGATGATTAGGTTTCCAGGTTTTAAAGCTAAAAAATCGAATTTAACCGAACCGAATCGGCTCGGTTTGAACCGAAATTCAATTCGGTTCGGTTTGAATTTTTAAAAATTTGAGTTACTAGGTTCGGTTGGTTTTATGGTTTGAACCGAACTATCAAATTAGAAAATTTTAAAGACTTTTGATTAAAAAGTCTATAAACTTAGCCCAACAAGAAAATTTAAAAGCCCAATGTAATGCAAATCCATTTAAAAAAATTAAAAAAAAACCCATTAATTTGATGATTAGGTTTCCAGGTTTTAAAGCCAAAAAACCGAATTTAACCGAACCGAACCGGATCGGTTTGAACCAAAATTCAATTCGGTTCGGTTTGAATTTTTAAAAATTTGAGTTACTAGGTCCGGTTGGTTTTGTGGTTCGAACCGCACTATGAATAGGCCTACTCGTATGCACCAAAACCCAATCATTTAGTTTAAATATAACCTTTTTTCTTTCCACATTAGCTTTGAATATATATTGCTCATTCTTTTTTTTTCTTATTTGATGTTGTTCACTCTCATGAAAAGCCTTCATTACTTGAGCTTTTCTATTGTCATCTGAACTAACCCTTTCATCAATAGCCAAAGGAATCAAATCCAAATAAGTTAAAAAATTAAAGCTATAAACAATTTCAAAATAAGAGCAATTAGTAGTAGAATGCATACTCCTATTATATAAAAAGTCTTAGTAATTACTTCAATTTGATCATCTTATTGTGGATGATAAGTAGTGGAAAATAATAATTTTTTTCCTAAAATATTCCATAAAACCTTCCAAAAGTAAAATAATTTAACATCACGATCAAAAACAATTCTTCTAGGAACCCTATAAAGCCAAACTATCTTTCTAAAGAATAAGTCTGCTATATTAGTTGTATCATTTGTTTTATCACAAGATATAAAATGTGTCATCTTAGAAAACATATCTATAACCATAAAAATAGAATCTCAAGGTTCCTTAGCTACTGGTAAAGAATTTTACAAACCATAACGTAAAACTTTAGACTTAGCTTGTCTACAAGTTATGCACCTATCACAAATTTTTTACACATATTTTTTCATCTTAAGCAAATAAAAATACTAATGCAAATATTTGAATTCTTAACAATCCCAAAATATCTCATTGAATCACCCAAATGAGCTTCACAAATAAACAATTCATGCATAGAATAATTAGACACACATAGTTTTTTTTTTTTTTGAATTGTAGACAACCAGAACACAATTAGTACACTTTTTTTAAGCTTCACTACTGTCATAACCCAATTTTTGACCATTTTTATTTTAATTATTATTATTATTTTATTTACTGAAAAGGATAAAAAATGATGATAAAAAAATAATAATGATGAAAAACAAGTAAAATAAAATAAATAAAGAATGAATTAAAATTTGGGTTAAGGGCAACATGATTGGAAGTTTAAACTTTTAATTAAACTCTTGACTAGTTTAATTAATCAAATCAAGGGCTTAATTGGAGAATTGATAAGTTTTGAGACTTAATTGAGCTTGGAATTAATTCAATTAAGGGTTTAATTGGAGAATTGATAAATTTTGAGACTTAATTAAGCTTCTAAATTAATTTAATTAATCCAATCAAGGGTTTAATTGAAAAACTGATAAGTTTTTGGACTTAGTTGGCTTAGAATTAATTTAATTAATGAAATCAGGGACTTAATTAAAGAAATATCAAAGTTTGGGGTTTAATTGGGGTCCAAATTGCAAAAATTAAAATCCAAGGACCAGCTTGAAAATGGCGCGGAAATGCAAGGATCCAATTACATTTTAACCAGGGACTTGATTGTAAAAGTGCAAAATTCCGAGGACCAAATTGAAAGCAGCCTTTGGAATGGAAAAACAGAGTCGTTTTGGGAGGCGACTGTTCGCTCGTCTTTTTCCTCTGCAACGGCTCCGCCATTAAAGGCAGATGCGTTTCTCCATTGAATGGAGTGCCCCACGCCATTACTGCCGACCGTTACAGCGCCGATCGACCTCTGGCCTTATAAAAGCTGGGCAAAAGGCAACCTCGCAAGGGGGGAACAGAAAAAAAAGCCAGAGGCTGGGCAGAGAGAGACGGAGAGAAAAACAGAACCGAGGGCGGGGAAAAACCCAGGAGACAGAGGACGGACGAGCAAAAAAAACCAGAAGAAAAACCAAAAAAAAAACAGAGGAAGAAAAGCAGGGGAAACAGGGGAATAACATAGAGAAGTGCAGAAATACAAAAACAAATAACACGCAGAGAGCAGGGGAGAAAAAGGGCAGCATACACATAGACAAGGATTGTCCTTGTCATTGTTTTATCCCGACAAAAACAAAAAGACAAAACAACAATCGGTATCCACAGTAAACCGGCATCTACATTGTTGGTTCCTTCGACATCTCAAAATCTGCTGGAAGACGAAAGCAGACCTCGGGCACAGGAACAAAAGGGAAAACAGAAGGGAAGGTCTTAAGCAGGCAAGAGGCACCGCCGCGCTGCAAGCTTCTTCTCCGATTCCAGAAGCAAGTACGTTGTTCCCTTTCATTTTTGTTCTTCGTTCAAATTAGATTCTGTGTTGCAAGAACATTATGCGAAGGTAATTTAATTACCTTCGCACATTTCAAGGCACATGTGAATTCACTTCATGCGTGCGCTTTGGCGCAGCCTAGCCGGGCCACTGGCTTGGGCCAGTTGCCGGGCCGGGCTGGCTGGGTCCAGCCCAGCCCAAAAAAAACAAAAAAAAATAGAAAGTGTAGAAATAAAAATTTTGCATGTCTTAGAAAAAATATATTCTTGTCAATTTATTCACTGAAATCAGGATCAGGAAATAAAAAAGAAAAAATAAAAAAGAAAATATACGAATTGTTTAGAAACTACGAATTTTTACCAACGCCAGAGTTGGAATTATTCGTGGTGGAATTTTTACCAACGCCAGAGTTGGAATTATTCGGGATCGAATATTCACTGGCGCCAGAGTCAGGAATATTATAAACAAATCATCCTAGCATAAGCGAATAAATGTTTAGCAATTTAAGACAATCAGCAATGCAGTTTGCCTCAGGCAGAACGTTTAAGGGGTGATAATATCTTCCCTTTTACATAACCAATCCCGTACCATAGAATCTCTGTTGACCAGTTAGGGTTTCTAGTGACCATAATACTAGGTGGCGACTCCTTAACAAGACCTTTTTCCTAAAAGAACAAGATGCCAGAAATTTGTTCTTTTTTTCCAAAATCAAGATTAATTTTTGGGTCGTCGCGATGTCGGGTGTGATAGAATGGCGACTCCACTGGGGACCTTAGGATTAAGCTTTGTCTTTTGTCTTATTATTGCTATTTTGTTTGTTATGTTTATTTGTTTATTTTTCTTGCATTTACTGCTTTAGCATGCATCCTTGTTTATGTTGCCATGTATCACTTTGGGAGCAAACACTTTACAAACTAGGATAAGTGGGGGAGTAACGGTACCCCAATGGCTTTAGCCTGGATAAGACTCGTGAAACCATCCAACTCTCGCTTGATTATTTACTTGGAAGTGGTTGACATGCCAAACTGATATTACTCAGGGCCTCTATTTTCACACTACTTGTAAGCCTCATATCGACCTTTCATGGACGATCACTGAGCATGCGAGAGACCCTTTGAAACTAGATAATGACCAACACTTTGATGCACTCAACAATTAGGATCTTCCTATTAGGTTGTCATCCCGTGAAGGGCGAGTCTGCATTTCATACGCATTTTTTTTAATTAATTGCTTCAGCATTTTTGCATAAATTGCATGATTTACATTTAGTAGGTTGAAATATAGGTTCCCCATTGAAACCCACCTATAACAATCGTTTGAGAAAAAGACAAATGGAAAACAATCAAAGAGCCCAGTTGGAAGCCCAACATCAAAAAGAGGTGGACAATCTTAAAGAAGAAGTCGCAAGGCTTACTAGTCTACTCGAGCAAGCCTTGAGAGATAAATCCGGAAAAGCAATATTTATAGCTCAGCTTGAAGATATGCATATAACTCATTTCGATCCATAGAATCTGGGGGCAAATAAGGTGTCATCTGAATTTCAACAAGCTATGCATTTCCAGCCAGTATACCCCACAAGAATTTCATCTACCATTGATTCTACCGAGAAAGAATCTCAAAAGGGCAAGTTGGTGAAAGAAGAGGGTTTGAAAAAATGGACTGCCTTAGAAGAGAGGATAAGGGCAGTTGAGGGAAACCATTTGTGTGACCTGGTGAAAGCTGTTAATATGTGTTTGGTACCTAACATAGTCATTCCTAAGAAGTTTAGGGTGCCAGAATTCATTAAATATACAGGAACTCAATGCCCTATAACTCATCTCAAAGCATATTGCAACAAAATGGCTGAGGTGGTTGATAATGAGAAACTGCTGATTCATTTCTTTCAAGATAGCTTGAGTGACGCTGTCCTCACTTGGTATTTGCGGTTGGACAATACCAAGGTTAAAAAATAGAAGGACTTAGTTGATGCCTTCATGAGGCAATATAAGTTCAATATGGACGTGGGCCCTAATCGGTTAAGCTTGCAAGCTATGGAGAAGAACAACAAGGAGTCCATAATAGAATACGCTCGGAGATGGAGTGAGGTAGCTGCGCAAGTTAATCCTCCTATGTTGGAAAAAGAGATGATTAGTTTATTTTCCAACACCTTTAAAGCTCCGTACTTTGAATACTTGGTTAGAAGCTCTGCACAACATTTCACTGACCTGGTTGTTATAGCTGAGAAGGTTGAAAAAGCCATTGGGTTAGGTAAGATTGCTAACCCGATCGAAAAGAATGGTTTCACGGGAAAAGGGAAGGACATTGAAGGTGGTTACCAAGTCATTTATCATCCTTATAGCTAATTTCTTTACATCGACTACCATAAATCAACTATTTTGAAGAAAAGTTATGGTGATAGTAGGTCGAGAATGATCTACAAATGACTTCAATTGACTGTTGAAAAGATGCCCTTATCAAGGAGAATAAACAATTGAAAGATTCTAGAAATTCCAATCAATGATTATTAAATGTTTAGCCCTTTTATGTGTTATCATGCCAGTATTCATAACCCAAAATGTTGTCATAAGTTCTTTGTTGTTGAACTTCTTTTCCAAAGTTTCAATGACAATAATGAGTTTGTCATTCAATCGTGTTTACGACCAAGCATTATTCATTTTTCTGAGAGAGTTTTCTTATAAAGACTCACAAACACATCTTTGAAGCCTTGTGCAATCTCATTGATACAATTCGTCTCTTTTACCAAAATCAATTTTCCTATTGGAGTTTTGAAAAAGATTGATCTTGCATTTTGATTCCGAAAATAATTTGATGTTTATTCAAAAACCATATTTTTAGCATTCTACTTGTAGAATGACAAGTGAATCAAGCAACTCCATCATTGAGGTGACTAAATTATAAACAAAAAAAAGAAATGAATAAACACCCTTACCCCATGACTCTTGAATCATGTGTTTTTAAATGTATGAATAATGGTATGTAGTGAACTCGTTGCTCATGACTCTTGAAATGCATCTTTGCAAAGACCAAACCATCACACTAGATGAGGTCAAAGTTTATTGATCATAGCTGCTTGCGCTGGAAATGAGGAAAGGCCATCTTTGTTATTCCTTTCACATTTTGAAATAAGTACATCCTTTGCAATCCCTTTTTGAGCCTGAATAATTTTTATTTCATGAAAAAAATCCCGACTAGGATCACACCCCACACTTGGGGGCAAGAGAAAAGGCCGTGAGAAAGCCAAAAAGGCATAAGAGCTCAAGAAACTCAAATGCTAGGGGCATGTCCAAATCACTAGAAAAAGTGACATCCAAGATAAAGTGAGTATGCCCTAGCAAAGTAATAAAAAAAAAGAAGCAGCAAATCAAAGAAGAGCGGCAAAAGAAAATATGAATAACGTCAATAGTCAAACTGTTGATAGTGATCCTCAGTCTTTGAAACCCTGAAACACTCTTTGAGCCTTATGAATCCTTTTCTTTCATAGCCAAAAACCACAGCCTACGTTACGTGCCTATAGAAGTCCTTTCTAATCAAGCAAGCAAGCAACTTAGAACAATAAACAATGCTCTCAAAATGCAAAGAATACTTTTTCATAAGATTCATGACATCAAGAATAAACTACTCATTATTATTCATGCTGATAAAAATGAATGTTCAAAAAGAGACAAGTTTTTCTCATACAAAACCTCGAGCTTTTTTCTCGAGCCCTTCATTTTAAAACAAAGGGTCATCTCATGACATATTTCTACCGAAGACCTCATTGCCAAACAAAAGAGCAAATAATCTCTTTTCCAAGAAATGAAATAACCAAGGAGTTGCAAGATTTCAAAAGCAAAATGTTTTAGACTCACATCGAAATCATTTTTGTTTTTAAAATGCAAGATCAAGATTTTGAGATTCATTCGAGACTCATACTCCTTCACCAAACTAAAAATGAGAGAAATGAGAGATTGGTCTGTTAAAACCATTATTTGTCTAAGTCGCTGACAGGGCACACTGGGAGGCAATGACCAGTACAAGGGGGCAATATTATGTTTAAGGAAAATCTATCCCTTCTAGATAAGAGAGAAATATTTCCTTCAACAAGACAAGGGGACATTTTGGATTATAAAAGACAGCTTGATCCTTTCAGCAAGTGACACCGAATGTTTTCAGCAGTGAGACAAGGAGTAATGCATGATCCTCTCAAATTACTTGACGAGACAGAAAATCTCTAGCAAGCAAGTGGGTCATGATGGGCACCACAAAGGCTAAGTTGTGTAAACAAATCTGGGAATAAACTTAAATGGGCCAACTTGAGTAGGCTAGAAGCCAAACAACAAAGATGACTCAAATCAGAGGTAACGAGTCCTCATCAATCAAGCAATAAGAAGACTAAGAAGAGATGGGGACCTATATTTCAAATCAGGTAAAGATGCATGCATATCATCTAAACTTTGAGACTTTGGACAATGAGTTTTGCAAATTTCATAAGAGAAAATTCTGACGAAATCCATCAAAGTAGAAAGCCAACTGGAAATGACCAAGATTGAAATTGCTTTTGAAAATTTTTCACTTTTAAGAATTTTTCATCCTGCGCAGGCCGCCCATGAGAATTAGGCCACCTCTTTCAAGTGCACCTTCAAGCCCTTGACCATCCAAGGTAGTGCGTTTCCTAACCCTACCTCTCTTTTCGAGAACACCTTCAAGCTTTTATCTCCTTTCGAGCGTGCCTTTGAGCCCTCGCTTTCTTTGTCGAGCGCGCCTTTAAGCCCTCGCTTCCTTCGAGCGCGTCTTCAAGCCCTCGCCTCTTTCGAGTGCCCCTTTGAGCCCTCGACCATCCTTTTGAGTACGCTTTCGAGCTCTCATTTTCTTTTTACTAGGCAGGTAACTCATTACAATGTGACCATCATTGAAAAATCCTTGTATTTTTCCACTAGGCAGGTAACCCATTACAACGTGACCACTTTTGAAAAATCCTCGTATTTTTCCACTGGGCAGGTAACCCATTACAATGTGACCATCTTTGAAAAATCCTTGTATTTTTCCACTGGGCAGGTAACCCAATACAATGTGACCAATCTGAAAAATCCTCGTATTTTTCCACTGCGCAGGTGACCCATTACAATGTGACCACTTTTGAAAAATCCTCGTATTTTTCCCACTGGGCAGGTAACCCATTACAATGTGACCACTTTTGAAAAATCCTCGTATTTTTTCACTGGGTAGGTAACCCATTACAATGTGACCATCTTTGAAAAATCTTGACTTTTCCACTGGACAGGTAACCCATTACAATGTGACCATCTTTGAAAAATCTTGTATTTTTTCACTGGGCAGGTAACCCATTACAATGTGACCAATCTGAAAATCCTCGTATTTTTCCACTGGGCAGGTGACCCATTACAATGTGACCACTTTTGAAAAATTCTCGTATTTTTCCATTGGGCAGGTAACCCATTACAACGTGACCACTTTTGAAAAATTGTCGTATTTTTCTCACTGGGCAGGTAACCCATTACAATGTGACCAAATTGAAAGCAGCCTTTGGAATGGGAAAACAGAGTCGTTTTGGGAGGCGACTGTTCGCTCGTCTTCTTCCTCTGCAACGGCTCCGCCATTAAAGGTAGAGGCGTTTCTCCATTGAATGGAGTGCCCCACGCCATTACTGCCGACCCTTACAGCGCCGATCGACCTCTGGCCTTATAAAAGCTAGGCAAAAGGCAACCTCGCAAGGGGGGAACAGAAAAAAAAAAAAAGCCAGAGGCTGGGCAGAGAGAGACGGAGAGAAAAACAGAACCGAGGGCGGGGAAAAACCCAGGAGACAGAGGATGGACGAGCAAAAAAAACCAGAAGAAAAACAAAAAAAAACAGAAGAAAAGCAGGGGAAACAGGGGAATAACATAAAGAAGTGCAGAAATACAAAAACAAATAACACGCAGAGAGCAGGGGAGAAAAAGGGCAGCATACACATAGACAAGGATTGTCCTTGTCATTGTTTTATCCCGACAAAAACAAAAAGACAAAACAACAATCGGTATCCACAGTAAACCGGCATCTACATTGTTGGTTCCTTCGACATCTCAAAATCTGCTGGAAGACGAAGGCAGACCTCGGGCACAGGAACAAAAGGGAAAACAGAAGGGAAGGTCTTAAGCAGGCAAGAGGCACCGCCGCACTGCAAGCTTCTTCTCCGATTCCAGAAGCAGGTACGTCGTTCCCTTTCATTTTTGTTCTTCGTTCAAATTAGATTCTGTGTTGCAAGAACATTATGCGAAGGTAATTTAATTACCTTCACACAGTTCAAGGCACACGTGAATTCACTTCATGCGTGTGCTTTGGCGCAGCCTAGCCGGGCCGGGCTGGCTGGGCCTAGCCCAGCCCATATGGGCTGGCTGGGTCCAGCCCAGCCCAAAAAAAAACAAAAAAAAAATAGAAAGTGTAGAAATAAAAATTTTGCATGTCTTAGAAAAAATGTATTCTTGTCAATTTATTCACTGAAATCAGAATCAAGAATTAAAAAAGAAAAAAGAAAATATCCAGATTTTTTAGTAACTACGAATTTTTACCAACGCCAGAGTTGGAATTATTCGGGATCAAATATTCATTGGCGCCAGAGTCAGGAATATTATAAACAAATCATCCTAGCATAAGCGAATAAATGTTTAACAATTTAAGACAAAATCAGCAATGCAATCTGCCTCAGGTAAAACATTTAAGGGGTGATAATATCTTCCTTTTTACGTAACTAATTCGTACCATAGAATCTCTGTTGACCAGTTAGGGTTTCTAGTGACCATAATACTAGGTGGCTACTCCTTAATAAGACCTTTTTCCTAAAAGAACAAGATGCCAGAAATCTGTTTTTTTTTCCAAAATCAAGATTAATTTGTGGGCCGCCGCGATGTCGGGTGCGACAGAATGGCAACTTCACTAGGGACCTTAGGATTAAGCTTTGTCTTTTGTCTTATTATTGCTATTTTGTTTGTTATGTTTATTTGTTTATTTTTCTCGCATTTACTGCTTTAGCATGCATCCTTGTTTATGTTGCCATGCATCACTTTGGGTGTTATTTGTTTTTCTCCCCTGCTCTCTGCGTGTTATTTGTTTTTGTATTTCTGCACGTCTCTCTGGTTTTCCCCTATTTCCCCTGCTTTTCTTCCTCTGTTTTTTTTTTGTTTTTCTTCTGGTTTTTTTTGCTCATCTGTCCTCTGTCTCCTGGGTTTTTCCCCACCCTCGGTTATATTTTTCTCTCCGTCTCTCTCTGCCCAGCCTCTGGCTTTTTGTCTATTCCCCCCTTGCGAGGTTGCCTTTTGCCCAGCTTTTATAAGGCCAGAGGTCGATCGGCGCTGTAACGATCGGCAATAATGGCGTGGGGCGCTCCATTCAATGGAGAAATGCCTCTACCTTTAATGGAGGAGCCGTTGCAGAGGAAGAAGATGAGCGAATAGTCGCCTCCCAAAACGACTCTGTTTTCCTACTCCAAAGGTTGCTTTCAATTTGGGCCTCGGAATTTTGTACTTTTGCAATCAAGCCCCTGGTTAAAATGTAATTGGATCCTTGCATGTCCGCACCATTTTCAAGCTGGTCCTTGGATTTGAATTTTTGCAATTTGGACCCCATTAAACCCCAAACTTTGATATTTCTTTAATTAAGTCCCTGATTTCATTAATTAAATTAATTCCAAGCCAAAAAGTCCAAAAACTTATCAATTTTTCAATTAAACCCTTGATTGGATTAATTAAATTAATTTCCAAGCTTAATTAAGTCTCAAAATTTATCAATTCTCCAATTAAACCCTTAATTGGATTAATTGAATTAATTCCAAGCTTAATTAAGTCTTAAAACTTATCAATTCTCCATTTAAGCCTTTGATTTGATTAATTAAACTAGTCAAGAGTTTAATTAAATCTTTAAACTTCCAATCATGTTGCCCTTAACCCAAATTTTAATTCATTCTTCATTTATTTTATTTTACTTGTTTTTCATCATTATTTTTTTTTATCATCATTTTTTATCCATTTCAGTAAATAAAATAATAATAATAATTAAAATAAAAATGGGCAAAAATTGGGTTATGACAACTGCAACTAGGTTCTAAATGATGAAAATGATGAAGTAATGCAAAAACTAAAAGATAAAAGGATATAACCCAATGTTATAGTCTTACTCTAATACCAACTGATGTGAACCCCATGGATATAATGATCTAAAAACTTACAATCAAATCAACCCTTTCTAGGGAAGCTAAATTCAGGTTTCGAGCTTGACATAATGATAAGCTTTACCGAGACACCAAGACTATAATAACTAAAAATCCATCATCCAACGCCTATGAAGAGACACAAATGAGAAGTATGGAAGATGCCTTGAAGCTTGGTCAATTTTTCAATAAGGCAGAGTAATTCAATAAAGAACCAAAAAAATATGAGCAAAACTTCACACACATGATAATAATTGTTGAAATCAAAATTTATAAAAAACAAAACAAAATACAAGTTAAATAACCCTATTTATAATAGGTAAAAATATCCTAAATAATTCTAGAAAATAATAAAAGAGTTTTAAATTTTTTAAAAAAAAACCTCAATCAACTAGGAAAATATAATTCTCGTATAGTAACTTCTGAAACTTATCGTAAGGCCTTCTCGATATTAGATTGACCTAAAATTTTAACTCATATAAAGCAAGGCTTATAGAATATTCTGGTAATATTTTAGGTCAATCCAATGATCAGATACAAAAATATGCTTGTTAGAGTAAAACTATACATTAGGAAAAATAAACTTTTAATTGCCGAAATTAATTAGCCCATGAAGTAGATGGATCAGACCTCTTTTATACATAGATGAAATTGACTAAGGTTTGATCATTACTTGTTAAATATGTAGCCTCATTGAAATTAATCTTGACCTAAATACTCTGAATAAGCCTATTGAATATATCTTTGAGTTTCTTTTCCCTTGATCTTATAATTGGTCCACCTAGAACTTCTAACGTATTCTTTGATGTAGTTTTGATCACATCATATGACCTTAATCCTGACCCTAAATTGATCATAACCTATCCATATTTTATGAAGTTCAGACATGTAGTGTCATAAATCATGTTATTGAAAGTCTAGATGAAGTTTATTGTTTCTTTTTTGTTAAATAAATGGCTTAAGTTAATTTGAGTCTTTATTTAATTAAAATAAATATAGTTCGGATTTACTTATTTGAATTGAATTGAAGTATTTTTAATTAGCATTTTCTTTTTATTTTTTAATATAGAATGTGTTCATATCTTAATTTACGCTATACAACATGTCATGGAAACTAAGATACAAAATGCATTTTAAGGGTTAGATTGTTATATAAAATGGTGTTAGGTATTGCAATGATTGAGAAGTTGGAAATGTAACAAGTGTATACTCTAATTTAATTAGTTTCTTCGACATATAAAATGATTATAAGAGGTTGTTTGTTGTATAGATGTAATGTATTATGTGAGACTTGGTATAAGCAGACTTGTATTGATAAAAATGATGAACATATTTTTAAAATTATATAAGGAACTTATAGTTTGATTACCATATAAATATTTGTTAAGTAAAATTTAAAAAATCTTGTTTTAGAACCAATTAACAATGAATTTGTTAAAAAGAATGCCATTAATATCATAATAGCCCCCCTCCTCCACAATCAAGTAGAACATGCAAATATGAAAAGATTAGTAATGGTGATGCGACTGGTGGTGTGTAACTTAGGCATATAAATGCAAGTGGTAATATTGAATTTGTTGACATTGGAGTTGATTACAATAATGTACGTCAACATTATAAAGATAATAAAGATAATGATATTAAAGCTTTAGAGGTTAATGGATGGGACCTAAACATAATAAAGGTGATCTTTAAAAAGTATGATGGTTTCTTGCTCAATTTGAAGAGAAAAATATTAAGAGGTTTATTGATTAGTCCTCTAATGATGAGGACAAGATGCAATAAGATTATCCAATGCGTAATTGTTTATTCTTCGTATCAATTTTATGCATATGGATATCATATTTGTTTTTTTAATTGTATTTTTTTCATAAAAAATGAATTTTCTAATACTCACACGTACTAAATTTGTTTTCAAATATGTAAATGTAAGTTGTGTAATAAATATGTAAAATCCTTGTGACTAAAAAAGACTTTGAATGTGAACATCTTTTGCTTGTTATTGTTTGTTATGCCATGTATTAATATTTTTTTATCCATAAATAAACTCATGATGGTAAGATCTATTGTCATGTTTTATCATATGGATGTTGCATAGTAGGTAATAAAATTGATTAATATATGGTTAGATTTTCCTTTTTTATACCATTTAATCTTGATGGCACCATTTCCTTCCTAATAAAGGGATTTATTTTAATCATGTTTCGTATTTTTTTTTTTTATCATTTATCCAAAATTGAGCCATGGATTGTAATACTTTTAATTATGTCTCAATCCTTATATGTCTTATTTAGGATAGACAAGTTGATTAACAAATCACGCAAGTTTTCTATTTAGAAATGTTGTCTTCTTGTTGTGTGTGAATATGGACATATGGGTTTAAGGGTGCCCGTAACAATAACCTTCCACGCTATTTCAATTATCAAATCAATTATTTCTCAAGCAGCGAAGTCACTTATTGTGATAACATTACTTTTAATATTATAAATGTAAATATTTGTAAACCATTAAATTTTATCCTTTTTTGTAAATATTGGTGTTCGTAAATTTATTTTCATGTTCTTACTTTAGGTTTTCATCTTAACTTGCTATGATGAGTGAATTTAGGTTGGATTGACGTGATCTTATATAGGCTTGTTAAGAACTAGTGGAGGCTCTTATACCAATTTTGAATGTAATTAAAGAAAATGGGTTTAAACTAATTAGTCATTCACCATACTCTCAAGTGCAACGCCCATATCCCAAAAATAAGGATTTGGCCTTGTTACTACCCCATGACCAAAATCATTATCTTAGGTTTGAGTAGTCTTTTACCTTTAATAATAAACATGCATATACTAATTTAGGAAAACACTCAATATGTAACCACAATATGTAGCTTTATTATGAAAAATAAATACTATATATCTTATCTTAGGTAGGATGTCTGAGGGTGTTGTTTTATCCTCTTTTTAATAGAACTAACACCTCACTTAAGAATCTTTAAATACAGGTTAGGATTTGTTAATTACCATAAAACTACATGGTAACTCCTTTTGTTATAACTTTATTCCTATATATCCTATTAGTTTGTCCAGACTGAATTTTTCAATATTAATAAAAATTTAAATTCAATCGAGGAATAAAATGGGTTACTTAGAAAATAAAATAAGGAGATATTGAATATATTTAAATGAGTTTTAAAGTTTTAAAAAAACCTTTCTGTATGTTATTTTAAAAGTAGATCAAGATGGAATATCGATTGAATCGAAAAATAATTAAACTAGACTAGAGGGGCAATGTTGTAATTGATGAAAAAATGGGTAAAATAAATACCTTGTTGGCTTCTCTTAAAAGCCATTCATAACCGACCAAAACTTGGAGAGAAAAAAAGGGTTTATTACTTGAATTTTCTTGATTTTCTTCATTCGAACCACTAAAAATAGGTAAATTAAGGGATCAAAAGAGAGGTTTAAGGGAGAATTAAGCTAGAAATTTAACAAAAAAAAAACTTTAGAGTTTTTTAAAGGCTTGATAGTGGCACACTGGAAAGAAGGAAATGAGGGTGAAAGAAATTTGATTTACCTTGGGATTTCTCTCTTGAGTCCTAGTTCTTAAAAGGTAAAAACTCTTTAAATGAGATTATTTTTTATTGTTTTGTATTTTCGAGCTTAATTGTGTTGTATTTGTATTATGAAAAAAAAGTGTGAAATTGGATGAATGGTTTCATGATTTTGTTATTTAATGTTGTTTATTAGCATGTGAATAGGTTAGGAAAAGCATGAATTGAGTTAATTAAAGAGAATATCTACCCTCGCCCTAAATGGAAGTTTCAACTAACATAAGGATTAAAGGTTTGAATTTGTTTGATTCAATTATTGTGTAAATTGAGTATAATTATGTTCTTGGGCTTGAATGATTGATGGGTAAGTGGAGATTTAGGGGATTTAGGAAGAAATCAAGTTTATCTTCCTTGGGTGATATTTGGTCCAGGTATATAGGAGAATAGTGGATTTAATTGATTTAATTATTATGATACTTGAGTTAAATCATGTTTAAATAGGTGTATGAAGAATGGTTATGATGATTTAGATGTGTAGGAATTGAAGAAAACTCTGGTTTCCTATGAGTAAAGTTCAGCCAAATTGGTCATTAAAGAGGGAAGATAAATTGGCAAAACACATGCATGAAATTATTATGAAAATATGTTTTAAAGTCTAATTGTGTTGAGTTGACATTGTATTATAAAGAAGAGATGAAGAAAATTAATCATAGACAATCTTAGTAGTCATTCAGCCAAGATAGGAAAATGGGATTAGGTATGTGGAATTGGTTTGCTATATTATTGATGAATTGAATGATAAAATGAAACTTGAATATGGATGTACAAATTTATGAGTGTGAGATATGTATATATACCAAAATAATAAAAAGGTGTTATTATGGGGATCTAGGTATGGATCCAAAGGTTATAATTAAAAGATGGTGATGATCTTATCATGTGTTGACAGGAATATTACCGTAATCAAACCACAATGTAGGAGTAGGAACTTTACGCACATCAAATGGGTGCTCTACACCTTGATATTTATATTTGTATCACTTGAAGTGTTTAATTGCAATTTCTTTAAATATAAAATTTATGATTAATAGATGAAAGAATAAAGGGTGAAAGAAATGAAAGAAAGGATTATATGGAAATGGATTTGATTAGGTGTTCTTGAAAAATAAGAAGGCTAATGATGTCAATGAGTTCATTAACATCGATATGAACCTAAAAGGATTATATAAAAATAGACTTGATTAGTTGTTCCTAGAAAATGAAAAAGCTAATGATGTCAATGGATTTATTAACATTGGTATGAACATGAAAGGATTACATGGTAATGGATTGATTAGTTTCCTGAAAAATAGAAAGGCTAATGATGTCAATAGTTTCATTTACATCAACATGAACATGAAAGGATTATATAGAAATGGACTTGATTAGTTGTTCCTCGAAAATGAGAAAGCTAATGATGTCAATAGATTCATTGACATTGACATGAACATGAAAGGTTTATATGGAAATGAACTTGATTAGTTGTTTATGGAAAATAGGAAGGCTGATGATATCAATGGGTTTGTTCTCATCGATATGTACTAGAAAACTTGATTAGCTATCTGGAATGGAAGTCAATGATATCAGATGGATTGATATTGGCATACCTTTGACTAGTCGCTCTCAAGGTGATGGCTAATGATATTAATTTGGAATTGATATCAACATCGATTAGTGGTTAGTTGAACTAGGTTCAAGGTGATGAATGATAATATGATGTTAGGTGTTGGAAATTGGAATAAAAGATAAAGGATCGATAAGTATATAAGATAAAAAGATTTTACTTATTAGCATGATAAAGAAAAGAGAACTTAACTATATTTTATCTGATGTAATATTATTAGTTAAATTATGTCATTTATTTATTGTATTTTTCAAGGCTATCTCCTACACGTCAGGAGTAGACTTATTTTATCATTTTTGCTTATATAAACTAGGTATAATAAGTTCATTTTGAATTGTAATGTATTTTGTTTAAGTATGTAAACATTACTGCTTAATTTTTGTTGTAGATATATGAATTTATATGTCTCTTAATATGTATATGCTTTTTATTCATGCATGATGAATTTGATATAAACTCTCACACTAAATAATTAATGTATTATAAAATTTCTTAGATGGGTAACAAGATAATTGAGACCGTAAGGTATACCCAACGACAAATTCAACAAGAGTTTTAATATTGAAACAAATAAAGAGAGATTGTTTGAATAATGTATTTTAGTGTAGAGTATTTGATTTGAAGTATTTGCATCTTGTTGCCATTAATAAAGCTGATAAACTCTTGGACAAAGTAAATTAAAGTGGCATTACATGAAGCCTAGTTATTACAAGTTTTCAAGATTTATTAGAAAAAGTCTTATGATTTTTGAAGAGATAGCCTAGTATGTTAAAGTTTTTAAATTGTAGTTTGCTTCTTAAAATTTTGTTGATTAGCTCTTTAAAAAAGAGAGTTAGTTTGTATGATGAATTGTTATATATATATATATATATATTCTTATTTTTTGAATGAATTGAAATCTTGAAATTTCCTTCCCAAAATAGATAGGATTAAACATCAAACAATTATCATATTTTTTGATAAAGCAAAAAATATAACTTCTCTTTCTAATTAGCATGGACAATAAGTCAAGTTATTTTACCAACTTTTGAATGTTTTTTCTCAACATCAATTAATATTTTGAGTTGTCACACAACAAAATTCAATAATTTATCATACAATAAATGTTTTTCAAAAAGATCCTCTCACCAAGTATCCAAATGAAAACAAAGAGCACATGATGAAATTGTTCATATCTAGACTTAAAATGGTAGTGATTCAAGGATATTTTAGATTAATAAGAAAACATATGGACCTCAAATATTTAGAAGGTTTGTCCCCTAAATCAATGTCATGAAAAATCAGACAAAATAACCATGTATGAAATAGTCACGACAAAGTGTTATGGTTTTTAATGTGAGAAATTCCCCTAAGAATTCATAAACACAAAAGCAGTTATTAGACTCTTAATTGTCATAAAAAGATTTGACAACTTTTGTCACCCATCACAAAGGTCTATTTTATATCAAATCAATCTTTTTTTATGTGAATATTATATTTATGCAAGTTATTTTTTGAGTTTTTATAGGAGGAAAGACAAACACAAATTATATTTATAAACATACTTTTCTTCAAAAGCCTATATCAGAATAAGTCATGAAGAGAGAGTGGGTTTGAGTTTACATTTAAAGTTTCATCAAAGGTAATTCATCCAACTTTGATGAGCTGGAGAATTTTTCTTTTAAAAACAAGGCATGTTTCAATATTATGCCTAGGGGTATCAACATGATATTCACATTTTAGATCTAATTTGCACTAATAAGGAAATGGTGGTTGCATAAATATAGTGGGGATGGGTGCAACTTAGCTAATGCTAAGGATATGTTGATATAATTCTCATAAGGATACGGGGAGTAGAGGAGTTGCTCATTATTTCCTTTGAAATCATTTCAGGGGCAAAGGTTCTTTTAGTCAGAGTATCTTGTTGGTTATTCAATGTGTTGGTTTGTTTTTTAGAAAAAGGGGTAGAAAAGTATATATTGGATATATAAGTGGGTGTTTGGTAGGAATTTTGGTAACTCATTTTTTCAACGTTGTTTTCTTTTGTGTCGTTTTTCTTTCTAATGAACCTTTTCTTTTTAGTTAGGCCCACAATCTTTCTCACTTAATGGCCTGATTGATTCATTGCACTACTATTACAATATTTGTAAAATGCTAGGTAGGGGCACCTATTAGATGGTAATAAAAAAGGTGCATTGAATGTATTGGAGAATAAGTTGATCATTTTTTTCCAATAATGATGGGTCAACCTATGCAACCTTTTCTCACCACCTCTAGGCATACTCCTGGTAAATTCTCTATTTCCTTTTTCCATCACTATAAGACTAGATTTGTCTAGAGCGATGTTCATGCTAAACTTGTATTGCTTTACAAATACCTACCAAATCCTTCCATGATCGGATCTTGGTATTTTTTAGCCTCATATACCAAGTCAATGTGGCATCACTAAGGCTATCTTAAGAAAAAAAATGAATTAGCAGTTTCTTATCGTAGATAACTTATGTCATTTAATTACAATAGGCTTCTAGGTGAGTCAACGGGCATTCAGTTCTTATATATTTGACAAACTTGAGCACTCAAAATTATTTTGGAACTACGATGTTTGATACTAGGCATATTTTAGTTGCTTTTACCAAGTCATGTAGATTAGACCCCTCAATCATCGTCATTCTTTCTTCTAAAGCTTCTCACTTGTTATAAGCTTCGTACATAGGTTTCACTTTTAAAGTTTTTTCTCTAATCAATTATATTGTAAAAGGTACCCTTATAGGGCAAACATGTTGGATGTATGGGTGACCTATAAACTAGAATTCCAAAGATATTTTGCCCAGTCTTAGATTCTGTTGATGAAAAGAAGTTCTAGTTTTTGGATGAGAGTTATTATTAGTTGAGTAATATGGGCTTCCACAAAACTTGTTCTTAATGCTTGCTCGAGTAGGATGGTGAGCCTTGTCATGTCTTCCTTAAAGCCCTCTATTTCCTTCTAATGTTCAACTTTTAAATGTGCACGCTTTTTGTTCTCCATTATTTTATTTTTTTTGGATCTTGTGTTATAGATTCACTTTAAAGGGGACCTATATTTGACTCCTGCAAATGCATACATGTAATTTAAAACTCGAAAATGTTTGTATATGAATGCTTATATATGCTTATATTGGATATGATTAGCCTTTTTGAATTAATCCATGACTTCTATTTTTTTATTTGAGCAAGATTTATGAGTCTGGTGATCATTGTAAATGAGTGTTTTGTTAGGTTCTTTTCATGGTTGAATTCTGAACACGTTAGATAAAAGATAAAATGAATCATGACCCTTTCAATAGATATAATAAAAGAGTTCGTGCATTTTTTTAATTCAAGATTTAAAACATTATACATTACTATTTATAGAAAGCATCGCCTCTATTAGCTATATATTTTTTTTATCAAATGTAAGAAATTTTATAGATCAAAATGAAACTAAGTTGGAGACTAGTAAGTCAAGATATACAGGCATGTATAATAGAGAACAAAGGGAATAGGCTCCCTTGAACAAGCAAAAAGAACATCATAACCATCAAAGCATGGCTATTTGACCATATGAAGCATAACAATATACAAAAAAAGCAATCAACACCAAAATGGTGATTCAAGGACATAACATAACAGCTAACTGCAAGAAACCAAGCAGCAGAGCACGCAGAGGCATCCAAAGCAAGCAGCAAAAGCAACACAAAGATGGTTGGATCAGCTCCGACAAACCAACACTTCCAATAATAGCATACCGGAGTTCTAGCAGATAACCTCAGCCATTGTTGCAAATACAAACCGAAAGAAGCACCCTGAACGTGGTGTGCACCCTTGCAGTAGCATGCATTACAATGCAACAAGGAATGCAACAGCACCCATCAAAACAAACCCCTATAAATAATAAGGGCAGCTCATAAGCAGTAGACAAATACAACTAGCCATTGCACCAACTACAGTAGCACAGTAATCAATAATATCAATGCCAGCAAACTAATGAAAAAGATGTCACTGGAAGCCATCTCATATAACAAACAGCAAGGCTTCTCCACTCAGAGCCAAGCATCCATGAACTGATTAATCAAAGCAACCAGAAGATCCAAAAACCAACTTCAAGAAGTTGGACACATGAAACTGTATAAGCAGCACTCAAAAGCTGGAGTAGTGAGCCATCAGCACAGCAACTCTAGCAAACCAAACTAACTTCACAGCATTAACCAGGTCGCTACTAGGACAGGCTTCATCTAACACTCTCCGCTGAAAAGTGAGCAGCTGTAAGAAAAGGCCCCCAGACTTCCCTCCAATAACTAAACATCATCACAACAAAGCAAGCAACAGAGCACACTACAGCAATAGGTGATTAGTACTTAAAAGTGCATTCTCATTAAGGCTTTATATCATCGTATTGCACTAAAGTATTGTTAAATTCCCTAACTAAAGCATGTTTTATAATAACAAGTATGATAATATAATATATCTTTAATTTATGGTAAATGCTTGTTTTGAATGCAGGTATATCTCACAATTCAAAGGATTGATTGAT
>Ga0325414_1000095_pt1 | contig 50027 bp, 18 predicted proteins | sample PopdelMetagenome_8_FD_206183 | JGI IMG/M metagenome (GOLD analysis project Ga0325414, IMG submission 206183) | Populus deltoides microbial communities from Bellville, Georgia, United States - Leaf-PdKOR-R3 | ecosystem: Host-associated > Plants > Phyllosphere > Phylloplane/Leaf | place: USA... | reverse complement strand
ACAATCATTTTGTATTGTATACCACTACCAAATATAATTATGTTTGTGTCTTCTTCTCTATCTTGTTTCCTTTGTCTTTATTGTTTATGTTTCTTCTATATTAGAATAGTAACCAAAAACTACCTAAAAATATGTATTTTCAAAGTACTAAATTATTGTATTTTGTCAAATATTGTTTAAAACTAAAACATAATGAATGTGTAGTAACACCATTCAATTATTATATCTTGTAAATCATTACCGAACATAATTTTATTTTTATTTTTTTCTGTCTTGTTTTTTTTTATTCTTATTATATTCATATTTATTGTATTCGGTCAATAACAAGACACTATCTAAAAATACATTTAAAAATCACTAAATTATCTTATTTTGTCAAATATTATTATTTAAAACTAAATCATAGTGAATGTATAGTACCACCATTTAATGTTTGTTCTTTCTCTCCTGTCCTGATGGCAGATTTCAGTTAATCTGAAAATTATCAATCTCAGCAACTCACTGTACCTGACCAATACTCCAGATTTTACTGGAATTCCAAATCTCGAGAGTCTGATTCTTGAAGGTTGTGCAAGTTTATCTGAGGTCCATCCATCATTTGGACGTCACAAGAAGCTTCAATTTGTGAATCTTGTGAACTGCAATAGTCTTAGGATTCTCCCAAGCCACCTTGAAATGGAATCATTAAAAGTTTGCACTCTCAATGGCTGCTCAAAACTTGACAAGTTTCCTGATATAGTAGGAAACATGAACTGCTTGAGGGAGCTTCGTTTAAATGGGACTGCTATTGCAGAACTATCCTCATCATTTCATTGTTTGGCTGGTTTAGTTCTATTGAGCATGAACAGTTGTGGGAACCTTGAAAGTATTCCTAGTAGCATAAGTGGTTTGAAATCCCTCAAAAGACTTGATGTGTCTGACTGCTCTGAACTTAAGAACATACCAGAGAATTTGGGGGAACTAGAAAGTTTGGAGGAGTTTGATGCAAGTGGAACTTCAATTAGACAGCCGCCAGCGTCTATTTTTCTTCTGAAGAATCTTAAAGTATTGTCTTTTAATGGATGCAAAAGAATAGCTGTGAATCTCACGGATCAAGTATTGCCTTCTTTGTCTGGTTTGTGTTCTTTAGAAGAACTGGATTTACGCGCTTGTAATCTAGGAGAAGGAGCAGTTCCTGAAGATATTGGCTGCTTATCATCATTGAGGAGTCTAAATCTGAGCAGAAATAACTTTGTTAGCCTGCCTAAAAGCATAAATCAGCTTTCTAGGCTTGAAAAGCTTGCCTTGAATGATTGCGTGATGCTTGAATCATTGCCTGAGGTTCCCTTGAAAGTTCAAAAAGTAAAATTGGATGGCTGTTTAAGACTAAAAGAAATTCCAGATCCAATAAAGCTAAGCAGTCTGAAAAGATCAGAGTTTAAATGTCTTAACTGTTGGGAATTGTACAAGCATAATGGCCAAAACAACATGGGTCTGAACATGCTTGAAAAATACCTCCAGGTCTTCTCTTCACCATACCCAATCTCCCTCTCTCCCTCTCTCCCTCTCTCCCTCTCTCTCTCTGAAACATTTTTGTTTTATGATACAGGGCTCATCTCCAAGACCTGGATTTAGTATTGCTGTTCCTGGAAATGAAATCCCAGGCTGGTTTACTCATCAAAGTAAGGAATCTTCAATTAGGGTGCACGTGCCTTCTAATTATATAGATGGGTGGATGGGGTTTGCTGCATGTGTTGCATTCAGTGCATATGGTAAAAGCCCTCTCTTTTGTCATTTCAAAGTCGATGGAAAAGAGAATTATCCTTCGCCCATGTATATAGGTTGTAACTCTATGCAAGCTCTGTCGGATCATCTGTGGTTATTCTATTTATCTTTTGATTATCTGAAAGAGCTTAAAGAACGGGAGAATGAAGTCTATAGCGAACTAGAGTTGTCGTTTCATTCTTACGAGCGAGGAGTGAAGGTGAAGAATTGTGGTGTCCGTTTGGTAAATTCTCCGTACACTCCATCATGGCAATCACCTACTGGCCGTCTTATTGTTGCAAGCAAAGAAGCAGCTTCTTCATATATTGATTCTTTGGCTAATTCATCTTACTGTCAATGGATGCATGATGTCTTCTTTAGCTTCAGAGGTGAGCACACTAGCAATAATTTCACCCATTTGTATACAGCTCTAGTCCAGAGAGGCATTATCCGAGGTGACACAGAACTAGAGTATCTAAGGGTAATTGAATCGAGTCTCCTAAGGGACATCAAAGAGTCGGGGCTGTCAATTATTATATTTGCAAGAGATTATGCTTGTTCAGCTTGGTGGTTTGACGAACTTGTCAAGATTGTTGGATTCATGAAAAAGATGAAATCGGACACTGTTTTTCCAGTTTCAGCAGTTTCTTATAATGTCGAGCAATCAAGGGTAGATGCACAAGCAGAGAGTTACACGATTGTCTTCGACAAGGATGAAGAAGATTTCAGTGAAGATATGGAGAAGGTGCGAAGGTGGATGGATATTCTCACCGAGGTCGCCATTTCATCTGGGTCGGAATCATCGAAAAGGTAAATTAATCATTACTTCCCCCCTTTTCTTTTCTTTTCTTTTCTTTTCTTTTTCATCTACTTAATTAGTCATTTTATTAATTATATTATAAGCTTGTATACAGTGAAGAGAGTTTTAAATTCAATGTTTGGTAGTCGCTAAGAAATCTTGTTTCAGGGTGAATGGCATGGACTGGCCAGCTGGGAATAGGTTTCACGGGACTGACGTGGAGTTTGTGCTGAACTTCCGGAAGAAGGTCCTTGAGGAAAACGAGCTTGATATTGATTTTGAATTTGATGTTACTCTTGAGGAAAACTAATCATGATTTTTTAAATTTTATTTATTTTTACTATACTTTCTTTTCTTTTCTTTTCATTGAGAATGACAAAACAATTTAATTTGTTAAATAAAAAAAATGACAGCGTTAATTGATTGAGAAATATTACCTTAACGATTACACGTAGGTGTTTCCTTTATTGCTCTGACAAACAAACACGGGAGAGTATTGGAAACGCGGTTTGGATTGTGTTTTTAAAAATTTTAAATGAAAAAAAAAATTATGTTTTCAGTTTAATATAATTCTAAATAAAAAATATTTTGAATTATTATAGCTTCTGTTTCATGTTTGAACGCTGGAGAAGGCTATGAATAAAATGGGATGGAAATTGATAATACAACACACACACACACTCGTTGAAGCTCGGCTCGGCAACAACTAAACTAAGGTGTCCTCTCCCTCTCTCTTCTCTGCCGAACTCGAGCTTCTCGAATTCATAATTTTCATAACAAGGTATTCATTATTCTTTATATTATTTTTCAATCTATACATAATTGCTAGCATAATACACATATAATAATTTATTCTATAATATTAACTACTTTTATAATTTTTTTATTAAAATAAATTAATCTTTAAAGATCTGAACCTAAATCTAATTTTAAGATACCTTGGACGAATAAGAAAATCACATGTAGAACACCTAGAAACATAAAATAAAATCTTCAGTATCAACTCTAGAAATAATATAACACAAGTATTTTTTCATCAAATTTCATATCGGTACCATGATTTCCATTATGATCTTCGTTTACATTTTAATTCAATCACTTCCATAAAATTATCACAAATACTTTTAGTTCATAGACAAAAATAATTTAAAATTTTATTTTTCCTTTATTTATTTGTGATCACATCTTGGTTTAATCATTGATTTCATATATCCATCATAACACCCATAACACATGGGGTCATTACCTTGATTCATCGTTCACTTCATTTATTTTCCATGAGTAATAATCTAATGATAATAGAAATGAAGATTAAATTCATATTGTTTCAGTTTTTTTATCCAAAACAATATCATTTTATTAAAAAAAAAAAAAACATCAACACGATATTGTTTAGAGGTTGACCTGGTGATCCAATAATCTAGACTCAAATTTGACATGACACATATAGCCAACATCTTATTTAATTAATTCAACCCGATAAAAAATAAGATATCGCTAACAACTTTATTAATAATATATCCACTTAGAGATGATATAATATATCCACTTGCAGATGATATGATGTACTTATACCTAGCAATTTTTAAAATTTGGTAAATACTAGTTGTTAAAAGTAAAGATGGATTGGCTATTTGACAAGGGTAATGCTTAAGAAATCAAATAAAATTATGAACAAGAATGAGTAAAAATTAGAAAGAAGGAAGAAAATGAGATTTTTAAAGAAACAAAAATGCATGATTTATATTAACCAAAACTGATTTAGTTACTTCTTTAATCTTTCCTTCTTATCTATTTCCTTTTTTCCAAACATTGTCGTATTAAAAATGAACTCAGCCCTGTCATGTGGGTTAATCTTCCTTACCCAAAACTCAAGCTCATAAACACGATCCAAAATCAAAAAAGAAAGAATGAAGATTAATAGAGGAAAAAACATTTGAATTTAATCAAAAACATAGATTCAAAACTAGACCAATTCACGTCAAATTGAAGGCCCAGAGGCATATAAAAAAAAATTCAAAGAAGATTTTGAGGTTGGATTAACACAATAAACAACCTAGTATCATGATTATTTGATTCTTTGTGAAGAATAAAATGAAAGAACCGAAAATCAAATGCCATGATTTTAGTGTTTTTAAATCCTTAGGATCCTAGATTAATGATCAACAAGCTAAAATACATGTGTAAGAGTCAACAAAAAAATTAAAAAGACATGAAAAATAGGGACCTAAGGCAATGTTAGACAGATGACCTAGAAAAGCAATGAAACCCAAACAAGGGCAGCAAAGACTTTAAACTCGGAAAAAACAACTAAAGCTTTGCAATTATAGCTTATGCATGCTCAACACGACTTGTTTGAACCATCAAAATAACAATAAAAAAAATCAAGACCAAAACAGCAAGTGAAGTCTATAATGATAGTAAGCAAAAAAATAACATTCTCTTATGCAAAAACATTGTTTCATTGATTATTTTCATTATTTCTAAACTCAAACGTCATGCTAGCAACTTCAAACAAACCTAGCAAACTACTCAAAACAACATAATCCAACAACATTGATACTTAACATATCTTTCCATGCCTTCAAAATTAATTAACTAAACATTAAAACATACTAAAATGTATCTCAAACTGACATTTAACACTCCAATAAACAATCATAAACATCAAACCAAACCTCAAACAAAAATTAAACATTCATATACATATTAAACCATGGCATAACTAAACAGTTAAAAACAAACATCCATTACATTTGAACTAACAAAAAACTTCAAATAATGCCTAACAAACATTTTGAACAGCAATTTAAAAGATAAAATAGAGGGGAAAGGGGTGTGCTCATTGAGCTTCATGACTTATTTTGATTTTAAAATTAAAAAAAAAGGTATTATTTTTCTTGTAATTGTTTTAAAATGGACTTCTTTCTTTCTTAGCTTTGGTTTTTCTAGAATTTTTCTTCAATCTTCGGTTTTGGTTTGGCTTGTTGGCTAGAAACCTTTATAGGTTTCGTAAAGATAACAATGGCTTCTTTTGATCTTGCAAGCCTTGTATCTTTCTTAAATTCTTTCTTTGCTTCCTTTTTGTCACGAGAATCACTTAGAAAATAGCTTACATGCCTTGATATCTGAATCTCTAAGTCATAGGTTCTTGTAGGGAGTTGTTCAAAAGTGAACGACATATTCCCTTGAAGACTATATAAAACTCTCATTGCATTTGATGTACACACATGTCTATGAAAAAGGCTACACTTATCTTCTCCTTATAGCCAAAGACTAAGTTCCTCCATCTTTCAATATAGTCCAAGACTAGCTCTTCCTTCCTTTGCTTAATGCATGCAAGTTTTGGTAAGCTTACAGGTCATCGAGTGTTGTAGAAGCGTGTCAAGAATTCTTGCTCTAATTGATCCTAGCTATCTAGTTTTCCAACTAGAATCTTAGTGTATCAATCAAAGATAACTCTTTTTACAGACAAAATGCTTCATCATCAAGTCTCTACATATTTATGCATTGTTACAAGTCTCAATAAATGAATTATATGTTGGTTTAGATTACCTTTACCTTTAAATTGTTGGAACTTTAGAGGTTGATAGTTTGATGGCATCCTCATTTCATCAATGTGTTTAGCATATAGCTTGGCATGCACAAGTAAAAACTAGGGAGTACCTTCATACTAAGCGCATATAATGTCTACAATTATATGTTGTAGTTGTTGAAGAGTATGTAAGCCCATTGATCATCCAGTATTGTCCCTAAGGGTATTTTACATTATTGTTCGATCATGTTGCTCTTGTTTCTGTTGCTTTTCAAGAGCACTTTGACTTTTTAAAGGATCTTGGTGAGAATTATTCCTAGATGGATATTCGATCCTTTAAGTGCTTTTAGTAGGTTGATTTTGAGTTTCTAGTTGATCCATCAATATAGCAATCTAAGCATCCCTTTTCTCAATAGATCTTTTCATCTCCTCCATTTCAAAAGACATATAATGGATACTATTATCAAAAAGTGATGTCTCAATGACCATGACTGGCATTTGAGAGTCGAAGTCAGATAATGATTAGTAATTTCCTCATCTTTGTCTTGATGAAATCATAGGACAAAATCTATACTTCGATCTCATGCTTGAGTTGGTGGAATCTCAATCCCTTCTTACAGATCCGAAAAAGGAGTCTCCAAACTCAAGTTTAAAGAAAATTGTTTTTTTTTTCCTCTCATTGAGAATTGTTTTTAGGTGAGTGGCTGGTAAGGTATCAACTTCAACACCTTGAGAGTTGATTGGAGAATGGCTCACATGCTTTATATTTTCCGTTTATACACACAAAATTTCAATATATTATAAATACACTAATATGATAACAAAATTAAAATAATAAATTTGATTAAAAGAAAAGGTGGAAACTCTTTTGAGGTGCTCTTCGCGTACATGAATTCTCTAATTAACAGTCATATGAGGATCTTGTTTTGATGGGAAGATATTTGCACGAGTCTAAAAGTTTTAAACATGTGAGATATTAACATAAATTCTATATTTTTCAAATTAATTTTTTTTTTGTATTTTTATATCATTTTGATGTATTGATGTCAAAAATAAACTTTAAAAAATAAAATAAAAATTACTTTTAAAAACAACTGTTAACTCTTAACCTTACCAAATAATTGCAGTTTTCATTTATTTATGGAGTAACAAGTCGTGAGGGCGGCCTCTTTTAACTATCAACGACAGAAAGATGAACGCAACTGTGAGTGACCATCATCTTAAAATAAGAATGATCCTCAACAATTTCTGCTGCTACTCCTAAATTTCCTCCCCAGTTCCAAATTCCCTTTATCCAAATTTATTTTTCTAACACTATATTTCCTAATTTCCAACATTTTCCACAAACAAGATAGATATTTATATATATAACTTCTCTCCAGACATTTATATTACTTCTCTCTCTATCCATTTTTGTTTCTGGCATGCAAATTATTCCTCGAAACCCTTTCACACATACTTTTATTAATGAACCTCCATATGCTCCTCCTCGCCCTACACTTCTATAAATAGGCACCACACCTTCCCAACTTCTCCTCACATCCATTCTTTCTTTCAAGTTTCAAGTACTCCCACTATCAATCAATCACAGGCAAAACATAAACTTCAAGCAAAATGGCAAACTTTATGAATGCAGGCTATGCATTGAGTAGTACTGTTCTATTGCGTTTAGCCTTGGCTACTTGTGAAGCTGGGATTCCTATCACTGGATTCATTCAAACTAGAAACACCTAATTTGTTCTAAATGGTTCCCCGTTCCTTTTTAATGGGTTCAACTTTTACTGGATGATTAATGTTGCTGCGCGGCCAAGTCAATGGTACAGATATCCAATATCTTTCACCAGGCTGCTGCTGCAGGTCTCACTGTCTCTCGAACATGGGCATTTAGCGATGGAGTTGATCAAGCTCTGCAGGTTTCTCCGTGGGTTTATAGCGGGCCTATCTTTTCAGGTATAATGCTTCTTCTTTTTTTGTCACCAAAATTGAGTTTTGACACCTAGCTAGAGAGGGATTGATGAATACTAAAAGTTGCCAAGAATTGCTCAAATAAATTACGCGATGCTAACTATTGTTTTGTAATTTTCAGGGACTTGATTTCGTTATTCCTGAGGCAAGAAAGTACGGAATTCGCTTAATCTTGACATTAAGAAACAATCACCATGACTTTGGAGGACGACGATCATAGTATGTGAATTGCGCTAGAGCCACAGGAGTGCCAGTAAACAATGATGATGATTTACAAGGTATCATTATATATATAGGATTGAGTTAGAAAAGCGTACGTTTCAAGTAGTCCATTATCTCCATGAAGCTAGTGAGAGAAAGATTAGAAGCAGAAGATAGACATATATATGGGTAGTCAGGTAGATGGAAGATCTTACTAGATATATGGATAATTCATGCCCGTGATTTTGTTTTTTTTTTTTTTTTAATTTAACGTGGGTATCCGATCCAGCTTGCCGCACCTCGATTAATCTCACGGGTCCTGAAGTTAACAATTATGTAAGCCTCCAGTAGCCATCATATCAGTAACCACAGGGCTCGAACTCTTACCCGCGTTTTTCAAGTCAGGGCATGAATGAATGAAACTAATCATTTCTTTTCATATTTTTATGCATTTCATTTGCTTAGAAGTTTTTTTTTGTTTAATCTGCTCCAGGAAAAATTGAATCAGACCTCAATGTCACAAATCAGTTGTTATGATCACCGTACTTCAGACCTCTTTGTTATTTTGGAAAATGAAATCAGCCATTTATAAGGGAGAAATAGATTACAAATTTAGAGCATATGGCAGAGATGAAGTACAGAACAAGAAGTTAAAGGTAATGCTGGCAGTATCAAAAGAAGGCCTTCATTTTTTTTATAAACAGCCTGGCTATGGCTACAAGGCAGTGACACTGACGACGGCATTTTTCAGCTTTCAAGCTATTCGATTAGATTTGAACAAGAAAGATTTTACTCGAGCCAAATGGAAAGATCAACATAAATCCTTCATTTCAAACAAATAAAAAGTAAAAGACATACACCAGAGGTATGGATTTAAAGAGTTAGAGATGAAGACCCACTAGAGCTTTCTGATTATTGATATCGCATGCTTCAGCTCCTAAAAAAAGCAAACGGTTTTTAAAGTATTTTTAAAATTGCTTTTCACCTTTTAAATTTTTTAAATGATTTTGGTCATAATTATTAAATCTGATATAAAGATTGACTTGGTCAAAAAGTTGGGTTTCGGATCATACGGGTTAATCTGGATCAACCTAGAAAAAAAAATTATGTTTGATGTTTTAATATTCCACGTAGAAAAGTTTTAAAACAATACATATTGATATAGACTATAAAAAAAATATATCAGGCATGAAGTTAATAATATTTACCCCACATCAAAAAAAAAAAGTTAGAGATACAATTTATATAAATATAGGTTATAAGAAGAAAAAATATATATAAAACATGAAGTGTAATATAGTTATTTCATATAAAAAGTTAAGAAATAATTTATATAAATATAAATTATGTATAATTATTCCATATTAAAAATTAAATTAATAAATAATTCATGTAATACAAGCTATAAAAATATATATAAAGTTAAACATTTATAAATTAATTTTATATTTTTTAGGTTTATTAAAAATTTATAAATGTTAAAAAAACAAAAACTTAGGTGATCCAAGTTTTGAGTTAACCCTATAAATTTAAGGGTTTTGTGGTTTCCAGGTTTCAAGTTCCATAACTATTATTTTAAAATGTCAAAATAAAATTTTAAAAAGTATTATTTTAATATATATATATATATATATATATATATATATATTAAATTAAAAATCAGTTTTAAATAGAATGCATACCAATCTCTACATCGCGGCCAGAATGGGCAACAGACTCCCATCTTTATTATTTCTACCAGCTGGAACTGGGTGTGTTTGAAGAATACAATTTTCCTGCCAAAGCTATTCCCGATATCAAAATCTCAACTGAACAACGGCATGATACAAAATTACAAAGTGAAGAAAAGAAATATTGTTTACAGTTTTAATCACAACATACTACAAACAACTCACAGCCACAACCAGTAATCAAATAACAAACCACACAATCTCCAATACCTACTGTGGCTGCATTTCTAATCTTCAACATTTAACATAACACAGCCGTCTCTGCGCATTGGATGATTTTACTTCCACAAGTGCACTTCCCAGATCTCTTCTTCCTCTTCTCATATGGTAAAGGCAATCCACCTCATTATAGCAAATCTAGAAGAGGGGGTTGTTCAGATTGTGGCTTTGCATGGCTAGACCTCAAGGTTGATGTGCCACCCCTCCCTCTTCCTCTTCCTCTTCCTCTGCCCACGGCACCTGATGGGGGTGGTGCAAGTTTTATTGCAGTCTGCTCATTCTTGCTGGAACCAAATATGGATCCGAGATCTGTTGGCTTTGTGTGGTTATAAGAACCCAGAGTTGATGTATTCTGGTTCTGTTTCAAGAAACCAATAGAGCTTTGGGGATTAGGACCACTATTCAAACTACCAGAATTCACAGCAGAGGTGCCTTGATTTGGTTTCAATGGATCCAATGAACTTTGGTTATTTAAGGCCCAGCTGATATTTCCTTTGTTCTGGAAATTCATAATGTCGGGTGTGTTTGTGATCAAATTCGAACTGTAACTATTTGGCTGCAGTCCTGTTGTGCCATTGTTAGAAGCCCCAGAACCACTAGAAGTGCCACTTGGTCTTGGAGGCCAATCAGCAAAAGGATCTATTTCATTAAAACTTGAAGTGGATGTTGCTCCTGCGTCCATTTGCTTGTTTCCAATATCTAACTGAGTTACAGTTGAAGATGGCCGTGGAGGCCATTCTATATCGATTGGAGGGCATGATACGGCTGTTTGCCTACTGGAAACTGCAGATGTCATGGGAGATTCTGATTGCAAAAATGTTAATTGAACTGGCTGATTAGCAGAAATAGATGGAGTAGGTGATGAGTTGCTTGCTAAAGCCCGATGTGCAGTGGCAGATCCTTTTGAGACAGGACCCCAATCCTCATCCCATGAAGTGCTACCCTTTGCTGCTGGTGCAACAGTACCACTTGTTTTGCTTGAGGCTTGAGGCTGAATCCCATTGGGAAAAGATGACGACTTCACCTCTGGAATTCCAGAATCTGTTACTGTAACTCCTCTTTTTTCTTCTATCATCCTATGATAAAAACCCCAAGTTTCAAATATATATTTATATATATATATATATATAAAGGTAAATTCATTAGCATGTTCGTGCAGAAAACATTAATAGATAAATTACTTAGAAAAAGAGAATTCAGATGATGAAAGAACAGTGGTTTTATTCTTCGGTTAAGTAGAAAAGGGTTTAGTGGTCTGTGGGGGTAACAAAATGCTGAATACCTGAGGATATCCTTCACAAAGAGCATATACTTAGCAAACTGCTGAACATTCAATTGCTGAGCAGTGAGCAGAGGTGTGAGAAGTGGAAGAACATGCTCCGTAACAAATTCTACTCCATGCTGACAAGATTTAACCAGGAAAATGAGATATAATTTCTATACATACCACCTGCAGATGAACACTAATATAGCTGCGAAAGCTAGTCAACTACCAGATACCATTACCTGCTTGAGAATTGAGTTTGCAACACCAAGGGTACACATAAGGGTAGGAGGAGTACGATCAACTGCCGTACAACGTTGAATTGTTTGCAAGATATCTAAAATAGCATGTTTATCGAGGATGCTAACAAGATCTCCAAAGCATAGCAGAGCATTGACTCTTACCTGCCAATATAAACATACAGTTAGTTTCAGATTATATACCCCCAAGGCCCACAGGGTCAACTATTGAAACAGAGAACAGTTAAAAACCTACTTTAATTACTGAATAGACTTTCAAATACTAGAAGAATGTGGTGATATGACCTCACACTGAGGATAGTCTAAGACGCATATAATTAACCTATGCTCTAGTAAATTCTTGCTGGGAAACTCCACAAAAGATTACCTAAATTCAACTCTATTAATCTAATATGAATTGACTTGTAAACACAAAAACATACATACCGCAGCAACAGTTGTTTTGAGAGCTAATCCATGAACACGAGGCAAAATTGCTTGTTTCACCAGCTGAAAATAATTAAAATGAGTATATATTAAGACACTGTATGAAAGAACTTCAGCACCTCTCCAGTAAGGCATGCCAATAAAAAGTTACCAACCATTGTTTAGTAGCATTTTGCAAATGTTTCTACCCCGTCATGCAGCAAGTTATTAACGAACACGCGCGTACACACGAATACACACACACACACAATATATATATATAAGCAACTACGGTAAATTTATGAGTTGTGGACTTGCTTCTATTTATATAACCTCCATGGGTCAAGCGACTGGAATATTTAGGTAACAAGGAACTTTGATTATTCACAATGCCATGCTAACACAACAATCAGATTAATTAAAGAATTCAATTCCCCATTGGGGGGGGGGAAGGATTAATGGTTAGGAACCATTTGGGAGTTGGCATAAACTGGTGTTTTAATAAATAAAGAAATATCATATTAAATGAATGAGGCAAAATAAAGCCACAGCTTAAGCTTTTGGAGAAAATAAGCCATCCACAAGATTTCTTAAAAATTATCAATTCCATGTGTTGAAGCCATGAGGCTGGTTCAAGGCATGCATGTGAGAGTAATAAAATATACACCTTTCTCTAATAGAGTAAGCAAGATGTTCAAAAAAAATAAAGTAAAAGTGAACCACTCCCTCTTATTTAGAGAGTCTTAGACTGCCTGCCAGTCTCTCCCATGTCCCCCTAATTTGCACCGAGGAACTTCTTTATAAAATAAACCAACCAGTTGTCAATGAAACTTATTATTAACATTCTGTGTTTAACCTAAAGAAGAAGAAAACCTTCCAGGGCATCCTGACCAAACTACCAATATCTAGAATTAATTAACATACAAAACACAAACACCACACTTATTATAGCAGACAAGACAGATGCACACTTACTAATAGAGATTCCATGTTTAGCACACCACAGGGGAGAGAGAGAGAGAGAGGTGATAAGAAGCATGGGGTTCTTCCATAATCTATTTGCAAGAGGGTATTATGTAAGCTAAACAAGGATGCAAGTCATTAAATCAGCAGTGGATAAAATTCTATATTTCAGTGTGGAGTTCCAAATATAACCATTAGTCAAACCTAGAGAAAGCACATAACAGATCCAACTTCATAATCATCGTCTTTGATAACATGAGCCATTCCAAACTATACCAGCTTATCCAACTCAATTTACCTGTCTTATCAGCTAAAGAGGCAAAAATCCACATTCAGCTTTGTTCTAGCATTCCATCCATATCAGTTTGGATTTTTTTTATTTGTTTAACTCTATAAAAACTATCAGTTGTTTTGTACTCATTTTTTTCTCCATTTCAATCCTTACCGATATTTCTTGAACCACTGTTAGTTGGCCTCAAGCAACTTATAAATTTATCCTACTAAACTAAGAGTGTTGACAACATATGATTTAAGTTGGTTTTTGATGTTTGACCCAGAGAAATTGCAATCACTTAAAAATTGTTCGGTTGGACTTCTTTTTTACTTAATCCTTGAATTACTCTTTGATTAAAGTTGAAATTTTGCTTTATTCAAAAGCCAAAACTATCTTTCAATTATTTATTTTGACTTGATGGTTTACGGAATTTAGAAAATACAGAGAAAGAGTGGCTTGATGAATTCTATAGCTTTGTCACAAAATGTTCTATTCAATCCAAGTATTTTTCTTAAAAAGCAAATTTAAAGCAACTTTTCTTTGATTATGACTGGAAACAATCTATAACTGATGTCAAAACACTTTAAATTACTAAGAGAGAGAGAAGGAAGGAAAAATAGAGTTTCTCAATAACATTGTGGTGATCCTCAATCACAATTACCAGTAACAACAATCATAGCTATTGGAAACAAGAACACAATGATACAGAAGAACTCCTCACAAATTGAATATGGGCTCAATGAATTGCATAGTTTAAATGGCCAAGAAAAATTTCGATGTAGATGAATTTATTATATTTCACATGCTCTCCTAGTTGGACCCACCCTCCTCAACCTGGATGTGTTTTGGGTTATAACAGTCTAATACATCAAGTCATTGGATATCAGAAAACTTCTACCAATAAAACGAACAAAATTTCTGTTTTCCTAGGAAAGAATGGCATGCATTATATTAAGCAAGAATGGCATACTTGAAAGAGAACATACGTGTGAAGTGAAAACAACTCCAAAGTAAAAGAATGGTTACAGGAAAAGGAATAAAAAATGAAAGATTCGATAAGAATGATTATCAAATGAAAATCAGAGTGCATAAATGCCACATATTGTGTGTGTGGGTGTACACATTCATAATTTCATACAGATGGCAGTCACCTGAACATCTAGTTGCTTGGCAAGAAAGGATGATTTTCTCAAAACTTCCTCTTGAATGCGCGGATCCGTATCATCATAAGCTCGAACGAGCAAGGGCAGAACATGGGATATTAAGTTATCTTGACTAGTCTACAACAATTGCATAACAAACAATATTAGTATCAAATATTTTATTGAAATAAGCAAGGTATTTTAACAATGATTCTCAATGTCATGCGTTTAAGAAACCAAAAACAAAAAAGGCTATAAGGAATGGGTTAAGGCCATAAAGGGAGAAGGAAACTCAATACTCCTATTGAAGTTTCTATCAAGAAATTTTAGCACCATGCCTAACTAAAATTCAGATGCTTCTCAAAAGGATTTTGGTGTTTTTCATTTATAAAAAAAAATAAAATAAAAGATAAAAGCATCAACAAGTGAGTGTTTTATAAAGGTTTCAATTAAAGTTTCCAACCCCATGAATGAGAATTACATATACATTTCTTAACTAGCTAGTTGAGAGGATCAAATTTTTTAGGTACCTAATGCTCTAGGAACTGCTAACCCCTTTCAACTAAGAAAAAGTATGACACTGAAAATAAGTGGCTAATGAGTAACAGAACTTAGAATAATAATATGTTGAGACTTGTTCAACAAGAAGCTTTTCATCATTCAAATAAATCTGCTCTTTTTTCCATTGAGAGATACCCATGTGCTGCCCCACCTGCACTTTGGACTTGAACCTGAGACCATAACCCCACAATCCCCTTGCATTTTGCAAGGAGATAGCCACAAGAACAGGAAGTTTTTGCTTAACGATTTTCTTACTAGATAAAAGAAACTAATTAGACAGGAAAAAATATGAATAAATCCTTCCAATAAATATCATATGACCAACTAATAAATCCTTCCAAAAAAACCTCTAAAGTCATATGAGCAGGTCTAATGAACTAAATACTATTCTTGGGTCACTCCACGCAATTACTAGGTGAACATGAAGATGAACTAATAAACCTTTCAATTTGGCAATCTTTTCATTTTCCTGAACCCAATAAAATATAGATAAAATCAAAAAACTTTGAGCACTAGAAGCAACTTAACACCATATGCAACACATCCTTCAATCCACCATGCACAAGAACAGCAAATATAGTTACCTTGTTGATAACAAGTTCAGCATGCTTCACAAGCAGCAGTAGTGTCTCGCCTGCAGCAGTACTGAGGACAGGAATGAGAGCTGGAAGCGTTGATAGCTCAAAGTCAATTTTATCCTACAATAGATATTAAGAAATCAAATTTGCTTTTCCAGCTTGTAAGACATTAATGAATCTTAATAATAACTGGAAGATAAAAAAATATATATTGTATGAAGAACAATCCCTTGTTTTACTTCCACATCAGAGAGAATGGATGACTGGAAATTAATAGTCTGAAAAGCTAATGAAACTTGCCATAGTAAAAATTTAAATTAGCATAACATTCTCAACAAAGAAACTAATATAAAAGTTATTTCAGACTCAGCCATTCAAGCAAATGCCATATCAACGTGACGAAAAAATTCCAGTACAAGATTTACACATAACCTCTACTTCAGATGTATTTGGACTTTGTAAAGCATAAAAAGCTAAAGAAGGTGAGGAGGACAGGAGGAGAGAGAGCTATTACCTCTACCAAAATAACACCAATTAGAATATTTTGCCCAGAAACCAACAGAAGTAACAATGGAACATCATTTACAATTAGAAATGTAGGAAATCTATCTCTTTATACTAGTAGGCAGTATGCCTCTATCAATGTGCACACAATATTGCCACCTAAGACTGTAATTTGTCCATCAAATGTTTGCCTATACCATCACCAAACCATCTTGCCCCAAACCACTACCACCACCTCCCTACTTTAGGGATTATGAGCAGTACCTGGGACTCTGCTATGGTGAGAACCATGGGGAGAATCATTGGTTGCATGACCATATTCCTAAGTTCAGCACATAAGGGTGGAAGAACCTGCATGAAAATCTTTTTTAGTGAACTTGACCTCTTGTTGTGACAAAAGAAATACCAGAATGAAATAAAAGCTCGAAGTAAAGCATAAATCCAGCATCCTCAAATTAGCATTGCTCAACCACGTGATTGAAAACGTGGATGTCTATACGCATGCAGGTAAAAACAAAGCAATGTTATTATAAAAATCTGTAAGTGGTTAAAATTTTCAATGGGCTTCCTCGAGTACAAAAGTAATGTTTATACTGAACATATAACCTCAAAAATATAGCTATATAACCCAACTAGAAAATTGAACAAGAGATAATATGAGTAGGTAACAAAAACTATAACCTTATATCGCAGCACACGGGTGTCGAAGTCTTTCCACATATCTGATAATGCTTTTAAGAACTCAGACTTCTGCATGTTATCTCTTTCCTGTAAGAAATAGGATCAGCCAGAAAAGTATATAATTTCCACACATGTTCTCAATGAAATTTAATTATTCTCAAGCTCAGCATCCCAAGTAAATTTATCCCAGAACAAGTGCTAATCAAGATAAAATTTTAATGCATACAAGCATGTGGTCTAGGAAGCGAAGAGCACGCAGCCTAGTGTCATTCCGGAAAAAAGGAGAACCTGCAACAAGAGAACATAGATCTTAAGACAATATGAAATCAACAAGAAAAAATTAAGAAATGTAAACTCTTTCTTTACAAACAACTTCTAATAACTGAAACAAACTGCAATGTTATCATGTTGCAGGGGTTGAGACAGCCACTCAAAAATGGTTTAACATTCCATCCAGTCCATTGGATGAAAACATTATACTCAACACTATATATTGTTAATTCTAATGCAGAGAATTCCCCATGTTCTGTTAAAACTTGAAAGATTTACAACAAAGTGGAAAGTGGAATGATATAGAATGAGAAAACAAGAAATGGCAAAAGAAAATTGGTATGGATGATCGACAAGTGCCTTGGACTTTTAAAAAAGGCAAGCGCATACCAGAATTATATAAATAGTAATCGCCATATCATTCAATTTAACTATGTGGACAAAAACAATACATCCATGAGCATCTAAGTGGATTTGTCTTTGTATAACATATCTTAACTACTTCAAAGATTTGCTGAATCGAACATATAGGTTTGAGAGGATTTAAATCCTTGATACTTTTGTTATGGGTTCTCATGAAAATTTACCTACAGAAAGGAACAGCAGACTACATTAAACTACACTCCACATCTCTCCAACTTTCTGTTTCTTTCGTACGTCAATTTGTTCTAGTCTGTTATTACATTCCCCACCAAAGCTTGGACATTAATGTGTGAAAAGAGAAACTCTATATATAGACAGATAGATATGTATATAAACAAATGACAGAATCCTAAAGGCTCATGTTTTACCTGTAAAATCCATAGCTGTTGGCCTGAAAGATTCATTTGCAGAGAGCATCTTCTGCAGGTCAGGAACTAATTCTGGTGGAATAGAGGAGAAAGCTGCACTGGATAAGTAATTCAAGGTATTCATGTACTGCAGAAAGGAAAAACAAAAATAATTAAAATCCATTATCTTTGCTTGTGACAGAGTTGATAAAATATAATCTGAAACTGAAATAATAGCACAAAAATAATGTGGATGATGGTGTTAAAAACAGTTTATGACTGTCCGATGCTCCAGTCCTAGAAACTAATTGAAATCTTACTGTTCTCAAACCTGTGTTCTGTGTCAACTTTGTTACAACAATATGGAATAGAACAAATTAAGAACAAATCCAAACGGACTGAAGAGAGATTGGAGAGCATTGATATTCTAGTTTTCTTCTTTGTTTTGGTTTCAGGTTCTCATGTTTAGCAGGAAAAAATCTTATCTTCCAGTTAGATATGCCTCCATTTTCTCTTAATAGAAACCCACAAAGTGCCCGACCATGATGCTTTGCATCCTAATTGTTTTCCCAAATCATATCCCACCAGAGAAAACAAACATATGCTTCCCAAGACATTCTAAAATAAATAAAAATGTAATGGACATTCTCCATAGAACATCCCTTATAAGAGTTAATTTCACAGGAAGAGAAAAGTAAAAGAACCCACACCCCGCCAGGAAAAAAAAAATTGATAAATGCGAAGGTAGAAGTGTTATTGTTAAAGGTGAGAGTCATTAACAAGGACTTGGGCAACATGACACCTAATAAGCCTATTTCCTCACTAGGACAAGCTTTGCTTTCATTAGGTCCCATATCAGTTGTTTCCATGCTTTCCAACCTTGGAAAAGAAATTCAGATCATTTTTAAGCTGCATGTTCAAATTTCACTTCAATGACTTCAACTCAAAAAGGGACAACTTCAGGACAAAAAGAAACTGCATAAGGGGACAAATGCAGGCTTTTTTATACTGATGTAGCTTAGTTTACAGGATCATAGAAGGATGTATGTGCGTTTCTAATGCCTTAGATATCACAAGACGAAGCAACCAAGGGGTCGCAGTAACAATGGTTCAACTGGCTAGTTCAGTAGGAATTGCATATCAATGACCAATTTGTTACAGGCACTGTTACATTCTTTTAAGGAATAATAAAATCCAATGCACTTGCTAAGGTCAGATAGAGTCCATTGATCAAGCAAAAAGTTGGAGGGGAACTCTCCTTTAGATTTGATAAGCATATAACTTGAAACTTTTTTCTTTGTTTCTAGAAAAAATAGAAGCACATTTGGATACATTCAATGTCAATAACTCAGAGAAAGCAAAATATTTAAATTACCATCTTCACATTGTTGTGGCAGTCAAACAAAGGCTTGTGAGCAATCAGTTGGTAGGCAAGGCATCCAAAACTAAAAATATCAGAAGAGCATCCAGCTGAAGGTGCTTTGCTCCTAACTAGTTCAGGTGCAGTGTAATTCAGCGATGGCTGAAGGGGCAGCATAGAGTCGTCATCATCATATTCCTGGAAATCCAGGTAAAACAGGAAATAACAGGTAAATCTTTGCTTGAAGTATGTTTTCTGATACTCCACAAGGAAACTGAATAAAGAACATCAGAAAAGGGGCATATTGTAAACAGGTTATTTGCCTTTGATGATGAGCAGTGGTTGGCCCCTGGTGAGGATAGAGGATTTCTGCTCATGTTTTTCGTGGGTATTAGGGAAGAAGGATCTCGATATGATATGAAAATGGGCTAATTTTGAAGTGATCTGGGACACTTGGATGGAGGGGCAAAAGGCAAGAACTTTAACAATTCATCCCTCTCAAAGCAGTTGCTGTGGAACTTGTCTTTCTTTTGACACTGCTTCAAGGTAGTTTAGAGAAGTGGCTTTACCTTTTAAGTTGCCACCAGTAACAATTATTTAAGAGCCAATATGGTGGGATATGAAAGAGGAAAGAGGTGCGATTTGTAGGGTGGTCATAGTAATCAATAAGTAGACCATGTGAAGTACATAGGATGGAGACAGGGCCAGCTGTATAGACAAAATGTTCATAAAATAACCATGGTTGGAAAAGGATGGTGTCTGAATGAGTGATAACGAAAAATTCAACTCACAGCATAATGAAAGGCCTGGGAACTAGCCAAATCGCCTGAAGCCTGATCTGTTGTTATTGCAAAACCAAATCCACCAAGCTTCCACGCTCCACTTGAAGTAATTAGAATATTCTGCAAGTTATAAATCTATTGTTAGATACATTAACCCCTAACCACAAGGATTAGTGACAGGTTCTCCACAACAATTAAGATAGTCAAATTGTATTTGTTATCTTGATTGTGAAATTGAAAACTTACGGTTGGGTGTTCATAAAAACAAGAGCTTTCAATTTCCAGACAACAATTTCCAAGTTGAGAAGATATTTCAAGAAATTCCATTGTTTTTTTTATCATACCAAGAGAAGTTTGAGAAAAGTAAAGGGATTACACAAAACATATTATTATACTGAAGTCACGTTTACATGGCCCATCCCTTCAAAAAAAAAACTTTATGTTCACATGGACTATCACTTTAAAAAACTTTTATGTGATGGGGAGGGGGAGGGGGAGGGGGCCAGCAAAATGACAAGTTACCTCAGGAGATATAGCCCTGTGAATGAGATGTGCGTTGTTATGGAGGAAGTCCAAGGATTCTGCAATTTGTAGCAAGCCATGCTTCACCTCTAACAAGCCCATTTCCTACAAAACAAAAACTTTCGTAATGCAATGCTTACCACCAATATTGATGGGAACAGTAGAATGATGAGTTAGAGCCCAAAAGCATGCTGCTCATAGGGTGATAACAAGATCTTTGAATGTATAAAGCACCCAAAAGCAAGCACTGCTCATAAGATGATAACAAGATCTATGAATATATAAATTCCATTGGTCTAAACAAGATGAAGATATAGGCTGATGTACCATACGAAATTATTTTCCCACCAAAGTCTTTCCCTTTGGAACCATACCAACTTGGAAGAGTCTAACAGTTTAAGTCATTGAAACCTTTGAAATGGTAAGGAAGAAGAGATGATGCCCAGCAATTGTACCTAGAGAGACTTCCAAACTCTATAGAGTCTAGTTTGATTTCCTTCATGATGAGGTTAGCATGTTATTGAAGGAGTTCCTAGATTTCCTGGTAACATCTCATAATGCATTTCCACCATGTCATAGCGGACAAGCTTTTAATGAGATTTAACTGTCCTTTCTCCACTATCCAGTATCCACTTCTCTTAACACTTGCTTTTAATATTTTAGTGAATTCCATGACTAATTCATTTCAGCTTTAAAGTTCTAATCACAATACAAAGCTATTGCACAAGCCATTCAAAGTCATTAATATTATTTTCCAAGTAACCTACATCAATTGCATCCCAGCCTGTAGTAAGTCAAAAGGGAGTGGAGGCACTTAAAATCATATTCGAGAGGTATTCTTTAACTGTTTTGGTAGCAAAAATGCAAATTAACCTTACAAAATGCCTTCATGTGCAACCTTAAACTTCATCTTTTATCCGAAAGGTATTGCAATCAATCCTATTAGGGATACCCACAACCTAAGCCTATTTCTAATCACTCCACTATGCACATTATTTTTAACAAAATGGAGTTCCAATTAACAAACATAAACAATTCATTATCAAAGCTCACCATTCCCTTGAGCTCCTTAGGCACTTTCCCCACATTCTCCAAATTCCCAATCGCATTCGCCACCGATGCGAAAAGAGGTTCCGTCACCATCGCCATCGCATTCTTATTCTCATCCAAAGCCTGCACAACATGAACCACTCCCGGATGCCTAATCCTAACCAACCTCGCAGCATCCGCTCGAATCACGTCCAAGAACGTATCCTCTGCCACCTTCGTTAAACCCGCACGCGCTCGTGCTTCCGACAACGCCTTCTTATCCAGAACCCACACGCAAACCGTCGGGTACTGGTGTGTGCGCGTTGACTCACGCGCTGCCTTGGCAGAATAGAGCTTCCAAGCGAGACCGGGTCCAGCTGAGCCGATCTGGTGAAGGAGATCGTAGTCTTGCAAGGGTTTGGGACCGGTTACTTCTTGGACGGTGGTTTGTACGGTTTTTTCAATGACCGCTGCCGTTTTGGCTAGCGCCTGTGTAAATGTTTTCATGTTGAGAGACATTTTGTTTTCGTGAATTGACTAGTTTTTCTAATCAATCAATCAAATTTTACTATACACGCAGGATTTTTCAACATCCGGTTGTGTTTTTAGATTTGTCGGTGGAGGGAGAGGAGACGTGGTGGTGGTGGTGGTGGTGGTGGTGAAGTCAGGTGGTGGTTTAGGTCTCCAAGAAAAATGTCTTGATTGTTTTCTCTTTGTATTTTTGACCTCTCTATATATATTTTTTTTTCCTTGGTTAATTAGCTGTTTTTCGTGCTTTTATTAATTTGAATAATTGAATTATTTCAAATTAGTTGGATTCATTCTCATATCTGTCGTGTGTTTCTTAATTATTTAATTTTATTATTTTTAAGGAATTGTTTGGATACACTGTTGAAGCTGCATTGTTTAAAAATTAAAAATTTTTATTTAAAATTAGTTTATTTTGTTTTTTTATTGTTTTGATATGTTATTATTAAAAATAATTTTTAAATAAAAAATATTATTTTAATATATTTTTAAATAAAAAACATTTTAAAATATAACTCCTATAATATTCTCAAACTAAATCGAAATTTCTTTTTATTTTCTATATTTTATATTTTTCCCCTGTTTAAGTGATATCTAGTTATAATTTTTTTTTCTACAGAAGTTTTTGTGCGTGAGACTTGTATTTTTACAGAATCAGTTAACTATTAACAAAATTCTAAAATGCATAGGTATTAGTCTATTACCTGCACTCCATCGTAGATTAGATAAATTTTTTAAAATGTAAAAAATAATAAATGTGTCAATTTTTTATTAAACAAATTTTTTATTATGTTATTATTGAACCAGATTTGATATAATAAGTTAATTTTAAAATTTCACAACCTGATTTTTTATCTAATTCGAGTTTTAAATTAAATCATATAGAAGTTAGACCGAATTATAAAAACATGGCTTAGGTTTTAACAAAGTTTCAAGATTTTTATAAAAATTATTAAGATAATAACATATTAGATCGATCTTAATCCTCAAGCAAATTGTATCACGGACTCCATTGAGTTTAATAATGTTTTTATAAAATATTTTGTTAATTATATAATAAAAATATATGGTCAAAAAATTGAGCATCAACCTAAAAATAAAAACTTATTAAAGACGGTGATAACCATAAAGAAAGCAAAAAGAAAATAAAGCATGTATTTTATCTCATATCTAATCCAATATTAAATGATAAAATCAAGAAAAACAATTAACGGATCAAAAATCAAAAAATCATATCTAGTAAATGGATGAATTCGTCAAACTTATGGATTAAATATCTATAAACAAAACAAAACAAAAAACTTTTCGAGCTCAAATATGATTTTTTTAGATGTTTCCATGTAAAAAAAAACATTTAATCTTAACCCTCTCATCATATGAAACTATGTGACACAAAAAAATTGAGCATCAACCTAAAAATTAAAACTTATTAAAGACGGTGATAACCATAAAGAAAGCAAAAAGAAAATAAAGCATGTATTTTATCTCATATCTAATCCAATATTAAATGATAAAATTAAGAAAAACAATTAACGGATCAAAAACCAAAAAATCATATCCAGTAAATGGATGAACTCGTCAAACTTATGGATTAAATATCCATAAACAAAACAAAACAAAAAAACTTTTCAAGCTCAAATATGATTTTTTTAGGTGTTTCCATGTAAAAAAAAAACATTTAATCTTAACCCTCTCATCATATGAAACTATGTGATACAAAAAAAAACAATCGTTTTGGTGGTTGGATTCCTCACTAACAGACATTTTTTCTCTCTAAGCCAGAATCTGGCGACCTCCTCTCTCTCCTCCAATAAAAAAAATTGAAAAATCAGTAAAATAAAATTTGGTACCAAAATTAAATTTTGTTAAAAGTCTGGGGACCAATAACCTAATAGATAAAAAAGATGGAGGCCTTGAATGAAATTTTGACAGAAATTTTCAATCCACAACCTATATTAACTATTTTGTCATTTTAGTCCCCTTTTTTTCAATCCAACCCTCCCTTACAAAACAACATGCAATTGGACTCTCTAATTTGGTCTTAAAAGGGCTTAATTGTGCAAACAAAACGTTTGGGGACCAAATGGAAAATTTTTAAAAATTATACTATTGTAATCCATAGTAAAATGTGAGAGGGTAAACAATGTTTTTGTGAACAATGAAACACCACGTGTTTTAGTTTTATACTAGATGTAATGTCCGCGCAATGTCGCGGGCCTGTGGCATGCTTGTGCGTTGTCGTAGGTTTGTGGAAAAAATAAAAAAAAAATATATGGAGAAAAACTGTTGAATTCCACAATGTTTTCAAGAAAAAAACTACAAAGCTAAATTCTTAACCAGTATAATATTTAAAAAATAAAATGAACAAAGAAAATTTTGGAAAAAATCATAACAAAAAAAATGAAAGGAAAAAAAAATCATGTAGAGAAACACTGTAGCAATCTATAGTGTTTCATGAGGAAATCTACAGTTGTAATTCTTAACCAGTTCAATATTAAAAATAATAAAATTAATAAAGACAATCTTGGGAAAAAAAGACAATCTTGAGAAAAAAAACAAAAAAAAAAACATGTAAAACCCAAAAAAAGGGGAAAATGAAAAAATAAGGAAAAAAATAGAAAGACAAAACAAAACAAAAAACAGAAGAGACAATAAAAAAAGGGAAAAAAAGAAGAAAAAAAGAACATGTGGGGAAAGCTATAATACTTTCCCCACGTGTTTTAGAATATTTATTAATACTACATTATTGACCCACGCTACATTACAGGTCAGGTCAAAATTTTCTTGAATGTAAAAAAATGTTAAGATATTGCTAATGCTTTTTTAGTGAAAAAATTTTTATACCGTATAAGGATTAACTTGATGTGACCCAGTTGATTTTACGAGTTCAAAAAACTTGGACGACCCATAAAAATATAGTTTGACGAGTTAACATTGGATTGACATAGATCAACCCAGGTTAACATGTCAAATATTTGATCCATGTTATAAGACTATGATAACCTTACAGAAGACAAATCAAAATAAATTATAAAGTTTAATTCTCAAGCAACCCAACAATGAATAATGAAATTGAAAAAAAATCAATTAAAGAAAAACCTAAAAAAGTGACAGATATATCAATTATCAAACAGTTCAATGTTGAATGATGAAACTAAAAAAGAATTCGATTAAAAAAAACAACTCAAGAAAAATCTATCAAACTCATGACCCGAGTTATGAGAATGAGATGACTTCATAGAAAAAATAAAAAAATAACACGATTTAACTCGAATTAACATTTCAAATTTGAGAATCTGGTTAAGGAACTGTCGGGCACAATGTTGAACAATGAAATTTGTAAAATTTTTAATTAAAAAATAACATAAAAAATAAGCAGAGTCAATATAGGTTAACATGTCAAACACTATTCCCGAATTATAAGGTTAGGATAACCTCATAACAATCAAACCGAAGTAAATCATGAATCTCAATTCTCAATGAAACACAATATATAAATGATGAAATTGAAGAAAAAAATCAATTAAAAATATAAAAAAACAAAATAGAGTCAATAAAATTAACATGTCAAACCTGCAACTTATGTCATGAAACGGGGACAACCTAATAAAAAGCAAATCCAATATTGAAGGACTTAAGACTGAAATAACCTCTTAAAAAACATGATTTTACCGGAGTGAAAATCCTGATCATGAGACCAAGATATCCTCATAAAAACAAATCAAAACAAATTACGAAGTTCAATTTTCAACTGATTCAATATTAAATGATAAATTTGAAAAAAAAGTTCAATTAAAAAAACAAAAAAAAAATAACCCGAGTCAACTCACTAAGCAATATTTTCAGATCATGAGACCAGAATAGCTCAATAAAAAGTAAATAAAACAAATCATAAAGCCTAATTCTCAATTAACCCAATATTAAAGGATGAAATTGGGATAAAATAGTTAAATAGGAAAAAAAACTCAGCCACCCGAGTTAACCATCAAAAGTCGTAATATGTGTCATGAGAGTGAGATAACTTAATAAAAAACAAATCTAATATTAAATGATAATTTTTATAAAAAAAAAACATTGATTGAAAATAAATTAAAGTAGAAAAAAAAGACAAATGTTTTTTTTTTGTAAGGTCATGACATGATCAAAAGATTGATATCTTATCCTAAGTGCAGGAGTGTCGAAGTAATAAATAACCCGGCAAGACCGGGGTCGAACCACAGGGAGGTGAACTATATAAAATTATAATCAACAAATGAAAAGGAGTTGAAAAGAACTTTTGAGATGTGATATTGATGTGAGTATTAATCAAAGATAAAAACAATTGTCAAGGTTAGAGGATCCACTAATAGTATTAAAAATAAGTATAATATAAACTCTTTTTATTAATCAATTGTAAACCACACATAAAAGAGGTTCTAATCGGATGATTTATCCTTAATAGTTCATTATAAATTGATAATGAACTATTATGTTGTACTAAGGGTTGGACAATATAAATCTAGATTAATCATTTAATAAGCAAGATATTAAGAATTAGTAAGATAAAAATATAAGACACGTTAATAAGAAACTTTCTTGGATATAAATATTGAAGTCCATATTGAGTTTATATTACACATTGTAACACCATTAGTGAAACCTTTTCACCTTCACATAATAAACTCAGCTAAACATTGTGAATAAGACAAACATAAATAAACTAGATAATAGCATAGTTATGATGAAAAGTATAAACAATAGATTAATGAAAGCAAAACTTAAACATTACAAAAATACAAAGAAAGAAAGCAAGAATATGATCTTGATCTGAAAACCAAGATGTCTAAATGTATGGCAAATGCCTTCTTTTATAGGCTAAAATTCAAAACTATTGATTTGATAACTAATTAGTGAGTGAGTGGCCACCTCTTGACTTGGTGATAATCATTATCTTCTTGTCTGAACAAAACGTCATTGCTAACATCAGAATTTGAACAAATAGTCCCCATGAAAGTTCTGGGAATTTGTCTCAGCTTTCCAACAAAACAAGAATGAGCTCATTTGGACTTCTAAAACTCGAGATATGGGTTGAACAATGAACTGTACCTAGGCTGCAAGACAGATTCCGACTTCTCTTTTGTTGCTACAATTTGAACTTGAAAACGGCCGTTTTGAATCTTGGACTCTCATGAAAGTTTTAGACCTATATCTTAGCTTTCCATACATATAAACCAGACCTAAATCCATGTTCTACAGCTCCAGTTATGATCCAATAACCGAATGATGTTCCAATTTGAATTGAACCAGCATCTCTTCTTTAAGCTTAACTCTCTCTTTGTCTTTTCACTTTCAATAGTTAAACACATCAATCAATCCTTTAAATTGTGAGATATGTCTGCATTTAAAATGAGCATTTACCATAAATTAAAGATATATTATATTATTAGACTTGTTATTATAAAACATGCTTAAGTTAAGGAATTTAATGATACTTTAAGTGCAATATGATGATATAAAATCTTGATAAAAATGCACTTTTAAGTACTAATCAGGTCACACTAAAACAAGTGGGGGAAAGTATTACTTATTGCTACAGTATTCCCTTCACGTGTTTTAGTGTATTGTTAATTTTATTGTAGGCACATGTAGTGAAAAACCCATTTTGCTCCTCCAAAACAAAAGCAAATATATATATATAGTGATTGAGGGTAATTAGATAATTTCACAAGGGTTCATTGGTCATTATCAAATTTAAAGAGGAAAATTAAGTATTTTCACTTTTATAATGCACATTAAAATAGCTATTCTAGCCTTAGATTCACAAAATTTTAAAGCTTGCCCATATGGGCGTTTTAGTATTTTTTTGTTTTTTAAGTATAGTAAAATGACTTAAATATCTTTACAAATATAGTTTTCTTTAACTTAAGTCCAATGACATTTTTGTATTTTCATTTTATTTTTTTTTGTTAAACTCAGCTAAACATTGTGAATAAGACAAATATAAATAAACTAGATAACAACATAGTTATGATGAAAAGTATAAACAATAGATTAATGAAAGCAAAACTTAAACATTACAAAAATACAAAGAAAGAAAGTAAGAATATGATCTTGATCTGAAAACCAAGATGTCTAAATGTATGGCAAATGCCTTCTTTTATAGGCTAAAATTCAAAACTATTGATTTGATGACTAATTAGTGAGTGAGTGGCCACCTCTTGACTTGGTGATAATCATTATCTTCTTGTCTGAACAAAACGTCATTGCTAACATCAGAATTTGAACAAATAGTCCCATGAAAGTTCTGGGAATTTGTCTCAGCTTTCCAACAAAACAAGAATGAGCTCATTTGGACTTCTAGAACTCGAGATATGGGTTGAACAATGAACTGTATCTAGGCTGCAAGACAGATTCCGACTTCTCTTTTGTTGCTACAATTTGAACTTGAAAACGGCCGTTTTGAATCTTGGACTCTCATGAAAGTTTTAGACCTATATCTTAGCTTTCCATACATATAAACCAGACCTAAATCCATGTTCTACAGCTCCAGTTATGATCCAATAACCGAATGATGTTCCAATTTGAATTGAACCAGCATCTCTTCTTTAAGCTTAACTCTCTCTTTGTCTTTTCACTTTCAATAGTTAAACACATCAATCAATCCTTTAAATTGTGAGATATGTCTGCATTTAAAATGAGCATTTACCATAAATTAAAGATATATTATATTATTAGACTTGTTATTATAAAACATGCTTAAGTTAAGGAATTTAATGATACTTTAAGTGCAATATGATGATATAAAATCTTGATAAAAATGCACTTTTAAGTACTAATCAGGTCACACTAAAACAAGTGGGGGAAAGTATTACTTATTGCTACAGTATTCCCTTCACGTGTTTTAGTGTATTGTTAATTTTATTGTAGGCACATGTAGTGAAAAACCCATTTTGCTCCTCCAAAACAAAAGCAAATATATATATATAGTGATTGAGGGTAATTAGATAATTTCACAAGGGTTCATTGGTCATTATCAAATTTAAAGAGGAAAATTAAGTATTTTCACTTTTATAATGCACATTAAAATAGCTATTCTAGCCTTAGATTCACAAAATTTTAACGCTTGCCCATATGGGCGTTTTAGTATTTTTTGTTTTTTAAGTATAGTAAAATGACTTAAATATCTTTACAAGTATAATTTTCTTTAACTTAAGTCCAATGACATTTTTGTATTTTCATTTTAGTTTTTTTTGTTATTATCTTATTGGTAAAGGGGTAATTTTGTAATTGAAAAAATATAAATATTATTAAAAAAATTATTAATGCGTACGTTGCACGCATGGTTGGTGATTGCGTAGTTTGGGTAACACATATGGCGTCTCTTGATGGCCAAACAATGACTTCAAGGGCAGCAAGCTCTGTTTTGATGTCGATGACCTTTTTGTTTTTTTTTATTTTCTCTCTTCTCCTCGATTTTCTTGTTTGAACTTGCAAATTCTCAAAGCAACCCTTCAATGTTTTTTCCTTCAAATTTGGTTTATATTTTTTTTATTGCTATTTGTTTTATTTGAAGTAATTTATAAAATTAAAGTTTTTTTTTTTAATTTCATTGTCCTTTAATTTTTTTATGTCAGATTCGATCATCATTCCTTTGATTAATATTTGTTGTGTTTGAATTAATTTTTATAATTGGATTTTTTGTTTTTGCAATTTCATTCTCCTTTAATTTCTTTCCAATCAAATTTAATCCTTATTTTTTTTTCCTATTAAATTGGTTGGGAATTTAACTTCTTGATTTAACCCAAGTTTAGGATTTCATAGGTTGCGGGTTTGGAAGATTAACCTAGATTTAGAAAATTCACCCGAGTTTGCTTATTTTCCCTTTTTTTAAGCTTAGGTTTGTTTTTTAATTTCATCCTTCAATATTTATTTAATTAGTACTTGGACTCCGTTAACATTTTCTATTTGCTTTCTATATGATTTTTCACTAATTTTAAAAATGATCTGGATTATTTCGTGTCTTTTTATTTGTCATTCTTTTTTAAATTTAGCTTTTTTATAAAGGTATTTTGTTTTTTTAATTAAATTAAGTTAATTGATTAAATGTAAGTAAGAGATGCTCACTTTATGATATTTTAAAAAAGAATTATTGGGTAGACATCATTTTATTGGCACGGATAATCATTTGATTAAATAAAAATTTATTTAAAGAAATAAAGTTATCAAACACAACTATACATGAATAGTTTTGCGTGATCAAATATTTTGATATATATATATATCTATTTTTTTTATTTTTTCAATTTAATATTTACTTATCATTAACCGTTTTTTATATTTATTGGCATGGATATTTCTTGATTTATTTAATTAAATATATGTATATTTTTTTTTTACTTTTTTATAGAAATTTTTTATGAAAAAAATATATTAAAAAACCTGCATATTTACTTTTTTATATATAAAAAATTAAAATTTGCAAGTAACATTAAGGATAAAAATGATATGATCAAGTGATAAAAAGTAACATCGTTAGAATGTGTCTGTTTTTGTAGTTGTGGTTAAGATTGAGTACAACCCAATCATGCACAAAACTCAACCATAAAAACTAGTTTTTTTTTTGTTTTTTCTGGTATTTTTGGTAAACTCTATTCCCAAACCTCAACCTCAACCACAAAAACAAACACACAAGAAGCACAAACATGGAGCTCATTTTCAGATATGTTTTTTAAATTTTCAAAGACCACCATATTTAATTTTCAAGTATTTTATTTTTTAATTTAATTAATTAATTAATTAAATACAAAAATAAGAAAAAAGTTAATGGATAGACATTATTTTATTGGCAGGGGTAATTATTTGATTAAATAATAAATTTATTTTTTTAAAATAAAATTATTAAATATAACTATGTACATGGCTCTGTCTCTTAATTTTTTTAATTTAGTATTTACTTATAATTAAAATTAGCAAGTAACAAAAAGGATAAAAATGATTCGATCAATTGATAAAAAGTGACATGGTTAACAAGCGCAAACGTGGGACAAACGTGGGGCATTTTCTTCATTTTTTTTTTAAGGATTTTTTTTTTATCTAATACGAATTTGTTTCATTAAAAAATTACCTCCGCAAATCCTCGAGCGGTCTGATGACTAAGCATTTTGTGAAACTGAATATTCTGGACATAAAAATCTCATTGGTGCAGATCTTGTGAGCAACTCAACATTATTAGGTAGGTGACGCCTATGCATTAATGATTGATCAAATGCGTGCGTTCTTTTTTGTCCACTTCCCTGCCGCAGCTATAATATTTCTGAGCTGTTATTTTTTTAAGAAAATAACAGCCTGTCCCGCTTCTCTGCTACAGCATTTGCCGGAGTTAAAAAAAAAAAAAAACAACCAAACTGACTAAAAAATAAAAAATCAAACCAAAATTAAATACATTAAAAAATAAAAAAATAACCCTAAAAAAACAATATAAATTTTATTTTTTAATATAAAATAATTAAACCGTATCTCAGCAAAACCGAACATAACAAAACCAAAACTAGTTGGTTATATTTTGATTTTTAATATAAAATAACAAAACTACACCCACAAGTTTGAACTAGTTTTATTTTTTATATCTTATAAAATTTTAATTTAATTGTTTTTATAAGTAAAAATCAAATTAAATAAAATATAATCATCCTGTCTTATAAATAAGAACCATAGCCACTTCATTTAAACAAAAGTATGAAATAGCTTCACGATCTCTATCGTTTGTTGCTTTGATCAAGACTTGGGCCTGGTAGCTTGAGCTTTTTCCTCCATGAACAAGCCTTTACACTGTACTGTGAAGGTTGATAGAAAATGATGTCTGTAAAAGTGAGTATCTGTAAGCTGTTGTGTTTAGTAGTGTGATAGCGGTTGTGATTTGAAAAAAATTAGTTTATAAAAAGTATTTTTAGTTAAAATTGATTTGAAAAAATATATGTTTAGTTAAAACTGTGGTTGAAATTGAGGTTGAACAAAAAATAGTTTAAAGTGTTTGGTTAAAAAATATTTTTTAAATTAAGGTTATGAAATAATTAAAAAAATCATATATTAATATTGATGGTTTTTAATTGAAATATTAACGATTTAACTAATGTTATTTCATCATAAAATAAACAATACTTTATATAAAGTATTTTTTATTGTTGCATTAAATTATATTCAATTTCATCACGCATGAAATCTATATAACAAGAATTACAGTTTCCATGGTTTCTTGAGCGTGCAACAATATAATGTAAAATATCATCAGGAATAAAACTGAAATTGCAATCAAATTCCGCAAATGCTACGCCATTATACGATCTCCTTCAAATGTAATTATGTAGTGCCATTGAATCATGATAAACATTAGTTTTTCAAATAAAACATAATATCTGAGAAATTTTTCCGACTTTTTTTATTTTACTAGATCACACCCGGTTCAATACATTTAGGTTTGGGTCGGACCTGGTCCGGCCCATTAACAATGTAGCTGCTGTCGACTGTTCACGTAGCAGAACAATGGAGACATGGTGTAGAAGAAGAAGAAGGAGGAGGAGAAGGGAAAGGGGAAGGGGAAGGGGAAGAAGAAGGAAGAGGAGAAGGAGGAGGAGAAGGAAAAGGAGAAGAAGGGGAAGACCATGTCTCCACTATTCTTCAACGTGAACAGTGGAGTCTTCACTGTTCACATTGCAGAATAGTGGACATGGTGCATAAGCAGAAGAAGAGGAAGGGGAAGGGGAAGGGGAAGGAGAAGAGCAAGGAATCCTTTCTCTGTGCTTCAGCAAGGCGCGCCATTGTTTACTGTGTTGTAACACAGTTGAAACAAAAGCAATGAGAAGCTACTTTGTGCGACCCTACGTTTCAAACGCAGTAAAAGGTGGGGCCCATGAACAGTAACACCCTTTTTTTCGTAACCAAACATCCAAGGTTACGTTTTGTTTAAAACACAACCGCAGCCGCGTAAACAAACGACACCGAATCATATTTACTTAGGAAGCGTTTTGGAACGCGGTTCAACCCGCGTTCCCAAAAAATTTGAATTTTGTTTTTTGCTAAAATTTAACATGATTTGTACGTTTTGATGTGCTGATGTCAAAAATGATTTTTAAAAAATGAAAAACATCATTAACATGTATTTTGGCACGAAAAGTTATTTGAAAAATACCCACAATCACACTGCCAAACACGCTCTTAGAAAGAAGCCGAGTCAAAGACCAAGATGATGATGCTAACGACATCATGTCTTTGAGGATCTCTCTATTTGGATAAGCAGCGCAGTCAGACATCCCATAAACGTCATGAAATGACATTTTATCATTGTGAGCACCACATTATTGCTTTTCTTGGTTCTCAGCCCACTTGAGAAATAGAACATGATCACTGAAACCTTGATTTTCGTCAATGAGTAAAGATGATGTCTTGGAATTTCAGCAGCCAAGTTGTTTCCTAGATTCTCAATCAATCTGAAACAATTGATAGATAAATCTCAAGACTGTTTTATTGTACTTAATAGGAAAGCCATGTTGCCAATCATGAACAGTTAGATAAATCTTCATAGAAGCTCTATCTTTACACTTCATAGCACCTCACGCAATTCTTGGAACCTCTGTCCATACTCCGGTCCAACTATTCACAGCTACAAGACGTTGGTTAAAACTAGCAGACGAGCTAACAAAATTGTTTCTGTTGAGATGATTGTATTCTCAGCGCAGATACATGGCCAAGAACATTGGGGATTGCTCCAATCACTTGGATCAATTGTAGTCACTGCCATAAAATATTTCTATGACAAACAATGCATTCCATAATCAAACTGTGTTGGCTTCAGAAGAATCTGAATTGCTTTTCAGAGCAATAGCATTGTTTATAATTCCACCCAATTCATGCAAAATTCAGCACTATGATATCCAACATTTCCCATTGTAAGATATCACAGGCCGACAGAAGTTGATGAGGGAATTTGGAGAATAACTCGCATTCATTCAGGAGGTGCTCGACGAACAATGAAGGAAGCACGTGGAAACCGGGTGATTTTGGTCGATGATGCTCTTTTGTTACCAATAGTCATTGCAAGAGCACATCCTATTTTTGAAATGGTGGAAACGATTTGAGTCTCTCACCACAATCTCCTTTTGGAGAAGATCTGATGCTAACTTCATGAAGTTGTGACAGTCCACACAAATTCGGATGTTCTTCACGATTCTTATTACACCTCCACCACAACGCAAACTACCTTCACTCATCAGAGCAAACACCAGGGCCAGCTTCTCACTATGGTGGTACAGCTGCTCTTGTTTATGCTCCTCCTCTATGTCTTGCAAGGCCAAGCTTGTCTCCGGCACATAGCCTACCCCCTTTAACTGCCCAATCAGTGAATAAAGTTTAGCATATATGGCCTCTCTTTGAGGATGACGCCTGCCTCCAGAGGCAAACTCGTGTACTCGATTCTCAATCTCTATCCAGCTTAAACCAGGTTCTTTTCTTACTCTAGAGCCATTCATTTCATCCCTAATCAACCCTGCTTCATTATAACTACCTCCAGAGCAGTAAATGTTTGAAATCTGTACATAGCCTAATGAATTTCCAGGTTCCAACTCTTTCAGTTTATCTGCTGCTAATTTTGCCAACTGAGTCTCGCCATATTTCCTACATGAGCTAAGCAGTGCACTCCAAACCACTGAATCAGGCTTCATTGGCATTGTACTTATAAGCTCCCCTGCCTCCAAAAGAAGCCCAGCTCGACCTAGAATATCCACCATGCAGGCATAGTGATCAAGTTGTGGAGAAACACCATGATTCATGGACATTGAGTCAAAGATGTTAATTCCTTCTTCCACTAATCCTGCATGGCTGCATGCTGAGAGGAGAGCAACCATCGTTGCAGAGTCAGGTCTGACATTCATCTCTGAGAAGAGATGCAATGCCTCCTTAGCTTGTCCATGTAAAGCATAAGCCTTGATCATCGAGTTCCAGGAAACAACATCACGAGATCTCATTTTATCGAAAACTTGCTTCGAAAAAGAAATGGAGCCACACCTAGCATAGGCATGGATCAAGGTATTTGCAAGCACTCTGTCATCCTCAAACCCAGCTTTAACTACTTGAGAATAAACTGCCAAAGCATGCCTTTCAGTCACAAAACCAGCACAAGCTTTTAACACAATTGAAAATGTACACCAATCGGGTGCTAAGCCCTCCCTGTACAACTGACGAAAGAGGAGAAGTGCTTCTTCTGGTTCACGGTCAGCAAATGCTGTTATAATGCCAGTCCACAAAAAAAGATCCCGACTACTTGTCTCCATGAAGAGCCTGTAACAATCAGAAACCTTCCCTCCAAGATCCGAATAAGCTTTCACCAATGCAGTTGCCAATTCAATTTTCAACATAAACCCACGTTTGATACTAACACAGTGCAATTGAAAACAACCCTTCAGACCCACGTCAGCATTATCGCCATCATAACTCTCACTCATGGAAGAAAGCACACTGACCAAAGTAGCACCATCAAACTCCACTCCACCACTATGCATTTGGCAAAAAATTCCAATAGCTAGACCCCCAAGTTTCCAATGTTGAAACGCGGCAATCATTGAATTCCAAGAAACAAGATTACGAAACTCCATTGACTCAAAAACGCGGCAGGCCTCGCAACCATCACCGACAAAATTATCCTCACAACTTTTGCTATATCTTGTAATAAGAGCATTCCCCACATAAACACTAGCAATCAACCCCATTTTCAACGCGAGGGCGTGCACTTGCTTGCCACAAACGTAATCACAAGAAGTAATCACACTCGCAAAAGCAAACTCATTCGGATAACAGTCCACCAACATATCAGAAAACAAGGAAAAGCACTCATAACTTCGCCCATGTTGGGCATACCCAGAAATGAGCGCGGTCCAAGACACCACATTTCTGCGACCCATTTCATCGAACACTTGGCGTGCACGGTCCAGGTCACCACATTTTGCATACATATTAATAAGATGGTTAGTTACAAAGAGGTCTTGTGGGTTTTTGTGGTTTTCGGAAATCATATGTTGGTGTAAATATTGGCCTTGTTTAAGGTTCCCATGGCGTGCACAGGCATGGAAAAGTGTGGCATAGGTTTGTTGAGACTGGTTTAGCTGTGGTGTGCTGTAGAAGAAGGAAAGTGCTTCTTTGATGTTGCCGCGGGTGGAGAGCACCCGCACCTTGTTGAAAAGATCGGTGGCTTCCGGGGTTGAGTTGGGGAGTTGGGGATGAATGCTGGAGCTGAAGCTTCGAAGGAAGAGGTCCCACCCGCCGGTGGTGGGCCTTGGCATCACGGAGTCTGAGTGCTGTGGTTAACAGACGATAGTTGTGATGGATTTGGCATCAATAGTTTCAAGGTAGACGCTAGAATCACATTGTACGGTCCAATCGGGACGCGATAGATATACATAAATTGAGTTAAAAACATTAATTTATATATTAAAAATATTATCTAAAATAATTTTTTTAAAATATAATTTATTTATATAAAAAATAAAAAAAAATTATAGATAAATCATAAAAACTCTTTAAAATTTAAATGCATAATAAAAAAAAATAGTAGTCATTTAAAAAATTCTCTCTAAAAAAATATAAAAAAGAATGGATATTAATTTAAATATAAATAAACAAAATCAAAGAAAATTCATATAAAAAATCATTAATTTAAAAAAAATTAGGAGAAAAATATTTTTTTTTTTAAAAAGCAAAGGTAAGATGTTGCTCCACCTAGCAAGCCAACCTAGCTCATTTTTTAGGCCTCTTATTTGTTTTTTGGTTGAACTGGCGGATGAAAAAAAAATTTAAAAAAAAAATTTATATGACGAGTTGTCTGATTTACCTAGATTTCAGATTTCAGCCACTGTAGTGGCTGAAAAATTAGGGTTTAAGTTATTTTGAAAAATTCAGTTTTTCAATTCATTTTTAACCTAAAACACTTTATGAATCGCGATAAATTTATCCATGGCTTCAAAAAACAAAAAATTGTCCTAAAAACCAAAATCAACCCGAAATAAAAAATCAAATCGAGTTTAAATTCGTTTTTTCATGAACTTTAAGGTAAAAATACACCTAATATGAATTTTTCTTATCAAATGGAATCATTTGACACAAATATTAGCTGTTTTGGTGGCTTAAATCAGTGTCAACTTCCCTCTCTCTCCTTTCTCAACCAGGAACTCAAAAATAACAAAAATAAATTTTTACATCAAAATTGAATTCGAAAGAAATTAAGGAACCAAAATCGTATAACTGTTGTTATTTTGAAAGTTAGATAACCAAAGGTTTTCTTTGCCAAAACTTCTAGCACACCACCCATATTTGGAGCATTTTTAATTTCGATCTCTATTCTTCCAATTCCATCATTGCCTTAGAAATCCAAATCAATTGGCCTTCAATCAGGATCAAATCTTCCAAAATAAAACTTTAAGAGCCACAATAATGTTTTAAAAATAAATAGAGTTATCCACAGTGTTTTGTGAGGGTGTGAACAATACCAGTTGTGTAGGGTTTACCCCACGCGTTTTAGTTTTTAGGTTAATGACTTCCTCGTACAAAATTAATATCCATATCTATATTTTATTTATTATGGAAATTTTAAATATTCATTTCCAAGATATAACTAGAACCAGAAAACATGTGTAGCTCGATCAACCTAAAATCCCATCTGGCGATTTCGTTTAACCAAAACTAAAATCCGTGTGCGACTCGGTCAACCTGAGATCCCATCTGGTGATCTCTTTTAACCAGAACCAAAGTCTATGTGTAGCTCGGTCAACCTAAAATTCCATCAGGTGATTCCCTTTAACCAAAGCTAAAATCAGTGTTGCGGCTCGGTCAATCTAAGATCCAATCTGGCGTTCTCCTTTAAACAGAACCAAAGTCTATGTAGCTCGGTCAACCTAAAATTCTATCTGATGATCCCCTTTAACCAAAGCTAAAAACTATGTTGGTGGCTTGGTCAACTTGGGATCTTATATGGCGATCTGCTTTAACCAGAACCAAAGTCTGTGAGTAGCTCAGTCAACTTGAAATCCCATATGATGATTTCCTTTAACCAAAGCTAAAATCTTTGTTGCGGCTCGGTCAACCTGAGATCCCATCTGGCGATCTTCTTTAACTAGAACCAAAATTTTATGTGTTCTTCCTGATGACAGGGTTCAAACTTTCTTCTTTCTTTGAAAATTTCTTAATGATAGGGTTCTTCTCATTTTTCTTCCAGTTCCAAGATCAAAACTACGATTCTTTACTATTATCAACTCAATGATTCTTTCTTTGTCCATTTAGATTCATTACAATATTGCTGAATTTCATCGAGGATTTTTTCTGTAACAATTCAAAAAACATTTGTGCAATGCTTTGAGGTTAGATAACATGCATACGTTCTTATCTAGTTTGAAATATAAGCCCCCTTCTTTGATGTTCCATCATCATAAGGTGTTTTTATTTGCTATCCAATGTCTTTTTTGTTTTCTCGATGCATTAGCTCATTCGTGTGCTAGCCTTCCACTCAGATATAAGTGTAATGCCTATCTTGGGCTGTTCGCGATGATTACTACTTTCGATGTTTATCAAGCTTGACCATACACCCGAGTGTGGTGTTGCTTGATTCATTATAAAAGAGCTTAAAAAATCATTCATCTCCTGGATTCTCTCGATAATTGTTCTTTGATTGGTTGTGTGCATGTTGCCAATAACCATCAAGAGGTTTTCTAGTATTGACCTCGTCTTAGATTGTCAATCAACTTGCCTCCAATTGAAACATACTTTTCACGTATATGTTATCATTAACCTTCATGGAACTATCAAGTCGTTCGGACATGCATCTCATAGCTTGCAGTATAAGGTTCATTGTTGTATGCTCAGTATTATTCTAAATGAATTCCTCTCAACCCGTCTAATCAAATTATGAAAAGAAATGCATTGACATGATCAATGATGTTCCTTTTCATTATCCACGCACCTTGAAATCAATGAGCTTCAAAGTATATTATTCCACAATCAGTCTTGGTGGTGTGTGTCTTTTTAACATTCATTCAAATACAATTGTATGATAACATATGTCGGGAGTTATAGCCATGTTTCAGAAGGTAAACCCAAATAAAGATATGAAGATGTATTTCAAGTGCAGCGTTACTCTCAATTGTTACTGGAGTTCACTAGATCATAGACTGTCTTTGAACAACATTGCTCTCAATTGATCTAAATATGCTTGTTCTTCTGTATATAATAAAAAAGCATTTGTCATTGCTAGATGCTAAGCCATCTTTGATGGATTTTGCTGATTCATCATTTGATTCTTTCTTTGCCCCCTAACTGATCTGAATAATGTTTATTTTCCTTCTTAGGGTTCAATGTATTGCCCTCGATTGCTAAACTTTTCAAGAAGTATTGATGTCATTTCTGTCAAAAATTTTATAAACGCAATCAATATTCTTCTTGTTTGACAATCATTCTTGTTCTGGAATCAACTCCAACATTTCAAAGATCATTTTTATTCAAGTCTGACTATTGAAATGAAATCAAAGAGATGTTAGTTTTTGAAAGTATTTTTGAAAATCAAGCTTCTTTGGTCAAAGACCCAACACACGCCATTCAATATATGTAATCCTTTGATTGACTTGTATTTTGAAAACATAAATTGACTCGTTGTAAGATTAAAATTGTTTTTTCTATAGTTCATTATGTCAATTTTAATATCTAATCTTGGGTATATCATTTGATAGTACATGATGAGGTGACCTTTTGTGAATTAAAAAAAAATCAGGATGCTCAAGTCAAAACTTGAGGCTTTATAAAAAAAAATTGTTTCTTTTAAACATCTATCTTATCAGCATGCATAATAACTAGTAACTTAATTTATGAAGGAATGAACCTTATGAAAAAGCTCTTCAAGTTTTGAGAGCGCTATTTATCGATTCAAATCGTTCACTTAATTAAAAAGGTCTTTTAAAGGCAAGTAATGCAGACTATGGTTCATGGCTATGAAAGAAATGGAAAGTCACAAGCTCAAAAGGTGTTTGAGAGTTTCAAAGACCTAGAATCAACATCAACTATTCATAAACTCTTTTTCTATTGTTGTTTTTCGTAAAGAAAATGACATATAACCTTGTTAACCTCAGATATCAAAATTCTCTTAACATAGGTCGTAATGCAAATCCAACTTTTTCTTTGATGAATAACCAATCTAATCATTTGAAGACATCAAAGGCTTTATCAAAGATACCAAAAGACATGTTTGTAGCTTAGTATTTTTTTATGATGTTGACTCTTAGTGTTTGTTGTGTCTTTTCTTAATTGAAACCTCTTTTGCCCTTCCTAGACTTGATAGGCATTCTCCTACTTTTATCCTTCACTTGCCTTTAAGTGCAGACAATTTCTACTTTTTTGGCTTTCACATAACCTTCCTCAAAGTTTTCTTGGATGCCCTCAGTCTACGTCCCTTTTTTTCTTTTAGCCCTTTCTTAATCGTTGGATTTTTGTTTTTAATATTCTATGTACCAATGATTCTAACATTGTCTTTGTCTTTTCTAACAAAAATCTCTCATTTGCCCCTGGTATGGGGTGTGATCTATGTTAAGATTTTTTTTTTGAAATAAATATTCTTCAAGGCTCAAAATAGGATTGCAAGGGATAAATATTTCAAGAATTTTGAAAGGAGTGAACAAAGATGGTCTTTTCTCATTTCATGCATAATATGTTAGAACCGATAAATTTTGACATCGTCAAGTGTAATGATTTGGACTTGTAAGAAATCATGATTAGCAAGTCCATAACTATTGAATCCACTACATGTTATTATGCATACTGCTAAAACTTAGCTACATGATATGTGGTTCAATTTTATGTGTGAGTTCAAAATTTGCTTGGTCACCCCATCATGTCATTTTAACAAACATCGAGTTATTTTTGCAATCAAAACATTTGTAATTTTTCAGGATTGATTAGCCTTAATCGTATGTTGGAGTTTGATCAAATATTTTGCCAAAAACCTTTGAAAGAAACATCTCTTCATTTCAAGACAAAAATAAGATAAAGAACAAAACACAATTCATTGAATATATGTGATGCATTCTTGATATATGAAAGCATATTGTACCAAAATATAATGTTCATTCTCTAGATAATTGCATATTGTTTACACCTTGTCAGCATTTTACAAGTTACTGGTCATTGTTAAAAATAGAGGTGATTATATGGTATGTACCGCTATTCTTCAAAAACTCAATTTGTCCCTTGCTTACCTAGCTTCCAAACTTGATACTTGAATTTTTTGCAGTTTTCAATCAAATGGCCTAGGGCCTCACCATGATATTAACATTTCTTATCTGGATTATACCATCTAAGAAACAATGATTGCATGAGATTTGACAGAGTCGGGGCAATAAGTCCAGAGCCAAATATATATTGGTAAACAAACTCGAGTGGCAGAGGTATGTCAATCTTTGGCAGAGGTATGTCAATCTTTGACAAAGTTATTTAAGCAGTTGATGCCACAACAAGACCTGGCTGGACCACATAACTAAGGTTTCTCACTTAAGATCCATATTCAGATTTATCTTTCATTATTGTTCTGAAATCCATAGTAAGACCTCTAATTTTTCCCATCTTGATAGCTTGTTCAATTCTTTTAGCAATCCTCATAATTTTATGGAAATGTTGAGCAGAGCTTCCCATCAAATGCTCATAATAAGGGGATTGGAAGGAAGGTGTTGGCGAACAACATCATCATTTTTTCATCCATTAGTGGAGGTTAAACATGTGTTGCCTTTTCCCGCCATCTTTGCACATATGCTCTCATAGACTCTTGGTTTTCCTTCTCCATATCCATTAGGCTGGTTCTATTATGAGCAGTTTCCAGATTGAATTTATACTACTTCAAGAAGGTGTCTACCAGGTCTTTCCATGTCTTGATCCAGATATTGTCTAGTCTTATGTACTAGCTCAAGGCGGATACAAAGAGACTATTTTAGAAAAAATATATTAGCATTTTATTATTATGGATCATTTTAGTCATCTTGTTGTAGTATGACCGGAGAGGGGTATGTGGGCATTCTAGTTTGGTATACTTGACAAAGTTCGACACTCTAAACTTCTTCGGCACCATAATATCTGGAACCAAACAAACTTCAAGTGCTATCACAGGGTTAATCAAATTATTTCCTTCAACTACTCTCAATCTCTCTTTTAGAGCAACCCATTTATCATGGTTCATGGGATTAGTAGACCTATTGTCAGAAGGTCCTTTCGCTGTTAGATCCACAATGATCTAAGCTTGACTCGGATAGATGGGGGCGAAAGGGACAAAATGATGCCCAATTATTGAGTTTGCCCCCAAGTTCTGAGATGTGTGAGGGATGTGGACTGATAGTGTTTCCATAGGAAGCTGTGCAGATGTTTCGTTTTCATTCTTGAAGTTCGGCACTTGTTCAAGCAAATCTCTCTAACTACTTTACCTTTGATGTTCTCAATTTCTTTTCGATAATGGGCCTCCATCTAAGCCCTTTCTTCATTTTCCATCTTTTCTCTCAGTCAGGTGTAGTAAACCTTAGGTGGGGGACCTATGTTTCAACCTGGCATCATGCATGATGAATGTATGAACATGTTTTATATGATGAGCTCGTTTTTCAAAGGGGTGACATATAATCATAATTCTTGCATGATGAAACAATAATTTTGATTCTTACCCAAACTTTACAACAAAAATTTCCTGAGTGATGACTATTGTGTTACCCGCAAGTCTTGACTTCAAGATGCTTTAAGAAATGCTTGCCTTAATGCAAAATAAAGGTAGCACATACAACATAAGGATGAGTTTTATTAAATGAGCATGAGTAAGTTTTATATTTGGTCTCAAAAGGGTCTCATATCTGCCTAGTGATGATCTTTGTAAATACAATATGGGGGCAGTGTAAGGAAATGTTAAAACACGTATACCCATCATTACCAAGCAGACACTCAGATATGAGTTGGGTGTTTCATGCATCTGAACCTTGATCCATAGTCATAGGGTAGACCGTTAATCCCCCACCTAACTTAAAAGCTTGTGTGTGCTTGAAAATTTAAAACATGTGATGCATGAGGCAATTCTATATAATGCATGAACAAATATGTACAAAATTAAAGCGTAGAAGCAAATAATAAAAAGAAAATGCTTATTAACAATAAACACACAAACCAAATAATAAAACATGATAATAAAAAAAAAAAACAAGGCTTATCCACAAGGGTCCCTAGTAAAGTTGTCACTTTGTAACACATGTGCGGCGTCGTGACGAACGTCCTCCTGATATAATCCAAGTGTATATGTATATAGTGTGGGGAAATGGACAAGACAAGAGATTCTTGTTCTTTATTAGTGGAAAGAGGGAATGAGAGTCGTCACCTAGTATTTGGTCACTAGAAACCCTAAGTGGTCTCAGAAATCGGGTACAGACACTAGTTGCGTAAAGGGAAGATATTAGCACCCATAATACGCATTATCTAAGGTAAGCTGCATTATTTAATTGTCTGATTAAACTAGTTGTCTGATTGTTGAGATGTCTAAGGTTGAAGATAAATTCTCTTCAATAAATAGATCTTTATCTTATCGGCTACAAACATAACCGCTATAATGTCAATAAAAAAGAACTCCCTTTTTAATATCAGAAATACGTTTTACATATATAAGTTTGTAATCCCAAATACTAAAAGAAAATATTTTTTTGGTATTTTTAAAATATAGGCCCTGTTCTCATACTTTAATAAACTAGTTATTAAAGCTCAAAATACATGCTAATACATTTTTATTTTAATTTTGTTTCTATGAAAATACGATATGAAATTTTTTATATTTTTGAGAGACGTGGCTGTATGCATGCAAAGAAAGTATTTTTTTCATATATATATATATATTGCAACATTTCATAGAAAACAAGATATTTTAATACCGAATTTATATTTTTATAATATAAAAATACAAACCAGTATTAATAAAAAAATTGGTAGAAAAATAAACGAAAAAACCATAAATGTTTTTAAAAGGAGAATAAAATAAAGAGGATTGACATAAGGGTGAGTTTTGCCAAATACACTTGTAGCCCATATCAAATTGGGTCGACTAGGCCTAGGCCCAGGCTAGCTTCAACTTTTTTACTTTTTGGTTGGGCTAGGTCCAGCTCAGCTCCTACAAACTGGTTTGAACTTAGCCGGCCCAGCCTAGTCACTAGCCGAAGCCAGTGTTGCATGCATGCGTGAATTTTTCACGCATGCTTTGCACAGTGACAGAGTAATTATATTTCTCAGAAAAAAACGTAGCTTACTTGGTGCTGGAGCTTGATGATGAAGACGATGGTATAGGTGTGCTGACTGGCCAAAGCTAATTTCTTCCCCTCAACCTCAGTTATTTGTGCGTTTCTCCTCTGATTTTGCTTTTCTTTGCTTGGTTTCTTTTTGTTTCTCTTGTTCTCCCTGTCTTTCTCAGTGTTTGCCTGGTGATGGAGCTTGATGATGAAGACAATGGCGAAGGTGTGCTGACTGGCCAAAGCTAACTTCTCTCCTTATCTATTTCTGTCTCTGTTTTTTGTTTGTTTGTTTTTTTTATGTGTCTCTAGTTTTTTTTCTTTCCGTCCTCCTTCCTCTGGTTTTTTCACTTGTTTTCTGCATTTTGATTCTCTCTGTTTTCCTTTATATTTTTCTCTTTTTCCTTCTGTTTTTTTTTTTCTTCCTTTTGTCCTCTCCTCTATTCCTTTTTGTTCTCTCCTCCACCTCCTTCATGACCTTTCTCTAGCTTTTATAAAGCTAGAGAATGCCAAGAGTTCATGCATCGTGGGGGCGAGGGATATCAGCTAGGAAACGTGGTCCATGACTGAAACGGTTTTGGTGCCTTTACTACTGAAACGATTCATGAGGAAGAAAGCGATGAATAGTTTTTGAAACGACATCGTTTGTATCCCTGAAAATGGCTATTTTTAATTTGCTCCCTAAACTTTTGACATTTAATAAGTGGGCCCATGTTCAAGGAAAATTTTTCTTTTTTATTAATTTTACCCCTGGATGAAATTGCAATTGAACCCTGCATTTCAGTGCAATTTACAAAATAGTCCATGGTTTTCAATTTAATCAATTCAATCCTTAATTGATTCTTCAACTTTTAATTCTTTCAAAATCACCCTTAGAAAAATCAATTAACCCTCTATAGTATCACCACCTATTCATTTTAGTCATTGGACTTTAATTTCTTGCAATTTTAACCCAAATCAACCCCAAACTTTGGTATTTCTTCAATTAAACTCTTGATTGCATTAATTAATGAAATCAAAGTTTAATTAAGTCCCCAAACGTATTAATTATTCTAATTTTTGACCAAATTGACTCTAAAATTTAATTTTTTCCAATTAAAACCTAAATCGATTTAAAAATCAATTTTTCTTGCAATCAAACCTTTCATAAACTCAATTAATTTTTCAACAAAATCTAATTTAGTCGTTAAACATTTGATTTTGAACTTTTCTTCCTCAAGTTGATTTTTCTTTGTCAATAGGGCCTTGATCAGTTAAAAATATATTGTCAAATTTCATTCTTTGTATTTTTAAATTACATCAACCAATCTTTGATCATTTTTTAGGTGCCCTCGTGTTTTTTTTCTAACTACTATATATTTTTCGGTTTTCTTCTGATAATTTTTTTATTTTTATTATTTTTATGTAAGGATCCAAAAATAAATAATAATAACAGTCTTATTCTAACTTTTTCTATTAAGACAAACATCTTATCATTTTTTAATCTCATTTTATTTCTCCTTATTTACCATTTGTTAAAATTGATAAAAATACACGCGATTCTGCTATCTTTCTCATTAAATGTACATAAGCACTTATTTAACAATTCCATCGTTAATATTTGATCTTCAATTATCATTTACACAATATTTTTTAATTTACAGTGGAATAATTAAATGTGCAAACACCTCACAATCGAAAATATTTCCACACCAATATCTAGAGATAAATTTTTTTATAGCATAACGATAATGATTGGACTCATGACTTGGTGGGTCATCATCTACACTAATATAATGTGATTATAATTATTTTTTAAAGTATTTTTTATTTTAAAAAATTAAAAAATAATTTTTTTATTTTTTAAAAATTATTTTTAACAACACTATATCAAAATGATCTAAAAATATATAAAAAAATTAAATTAATTTATTGTCTGATTAAACTAGTTGTCTGATTGTTGGGATGTCTAAGGTTGAAGATAAATTCTCTTCAATAAGGAGATCATTATCTTATCGGCTACAAACCTAACCGCTCTAATGTTAATAAAAAAAACTCCCGTTTTAATATTAGAAATACGTTTTACATATATAAGTTTGTAATCTCAGATACTAAAAGAAAATTTTATTTGGCATTTTTTAAATACAAGTCTAGTTCTCATACTTTAATAAACTAGTTATTAAAACTCAAAATGCATGCTAATACATTTTTATTTTAATTTTGTTTCTATGAAAATACAATATGAAATTTTTTATATTTTTTTGAGACATGGCCGTATGCATGCAAACAAAGTATTTTTTTTCATATATATATTTTTTGCAACATTTCGGAGAAAACCAAATATTTTAATACCGAATTTATATTTTTACAATATAAAAACACAAACCAGTATTAATAAAAAATTGATAGAAAAATACATGAAAAAACCATAAATATTTTTAAAAGGGAAATAAAATAAAGGGGATTGACATAAGGGTGAGCTTTGCCAAATACACCCGTAGCCCAAATCAAATTGGGTTAGCTAGGCCTAGGCCCAGGCCCAACCTAGCCTCAGCTTTTTTACTTTTTGGTTGGGCTAGGTCCAGCTCAGCTCCTACAAACTGGGTGAACCTAGCTGACACAGCCTGGTTACTAGCCTAAACCAGTGTTGCATGCAAGCGTGAATTATTTACACATGCTTTGCACAATGACAGAGTATTTATATTTCCTAGAAAAAAAAACGCAGCTTACTTGGTGCTAGAGCTTGATGACAAAAACGATGGCGTAGGTGTGTTGACTGGCCAAAGCTACTTTCTTCCCCTCTACCTCTGTTCTTTGTGCGTTTCTCCTTGCTTTTCTTTGCTTGGTTTCTTTTTGCTTGTCCTGTTCTCCCTGTCTTTCTCATTATTTGCCTGGTGATGGAGCTTGATGACGAATTAGACAATGGCGAAGGTGTGCTGACTAGCCAAAGCTAACTTCTCTCCTTATCTATTTCCGTCTCTATTTTTTTTCCTGTGTCTCTGGTTTTTTTCTCTTTGTCCTCCTTCCCTTGGTTTTTTCAACTATTTTCTACTTTTTGGTTCTCTTTGTTTTCCTTTCTTCTTTTTTTCTCTTTTCCTTCTGTTTTTTTCCGTCTTCTTTTTTTCCTCTCCTCTTTTCCTTTTTGTTCTCTCCTCCACCTCCTTCGTGGCCTTTCTCTGGCTTTTATAAAGCTAGAGAATGCCAAGAGATCATGCATCGTGGGGGCGAGGGATGTCAACTAGGAAACGTGGTCTATGACTGAAAAGGTTTTGGTGCCTTTATTGATGAAACGATTTCGGAGGAAGAAGGCGATGAATAGTTTTTGAAATGACGTCGTTCGTATCCCTGGAAATGGCTATTTTCAATTTGCTCCCTAAAATTCTGACATTTAACAAGTGGGCCCTATTCAAGGAAAATTTTCCTTTTTTCTAATTTTATCCATGGATCAAATTGCAATTGAACCCCTGAATTTCAGTGCAATTTACAAAACAGTCAATGGTTTCCAATTTAATCAATCCAGTCCTTAATTGACTCTTCAAATTTTAATTCTTTCAAAATTACCCCTAGAAAAATCAATTAACCCCCTATAATATCACAACCTATTCACTTTAGTCCTTGGACTTTAATTTCTTGCAATTTTAACCCAAATCAACTCCAAACTTTGGTATTTCTTCAATTAAGCTCTTGATTGCATTAATTAATGAAATCAAAGTTTAATCAAGTCCCTGAACTTATTAATTCTTCTAATTTTTGACCAAATTGACTCTCATATTTAATTTTTTCCAATTAAAACCTAATCGATTTAAAAATAAATTTTTCTTACAATCAAACCTTTCATAAACTCAATTAATTTTTCAACAAAATCTAATTTAGTCGTTAAACATTTGATTTTGAACTTTTCTTCCTCAAGTTGATTTTTCTTTGTCAATAGGGCCTTGATCAGTTAAAAATATATTGTCAAATTTCATTTTTTGTATTTTTAAATTTCATCAACCAATCTTTGATCATTTTTTAGGTGCCCTCGTGTTTTTTTTCTAACTACTATATATTTTTTGGTTTTCTTTTGATAATTTTTTTATTTTTATTATTTTTATATAAGGATCCAAAAATAAATAATAACAACAGTCTTATTCTAACTTTTTCTATCAAGACAAACATCTTATCATTTTTTAATCTCATTTTATTTCTCTTTATTTACCATTTTTTAAAATTGATAAAAATACATGCAATTCTGCTATCTTTCTCATTAAATGTACATAAGCACTTATTTAACAATTCCATCGTTAATATTTGATCTTCAATTATCATTTACACAATATTTTTTAATTTACAGTGGAATAATTATTATTATTATTAAAGTATTTTTTTATTTAAAAAAATTAAAATATAATTTTTTTATTTTTAAAAAATTATTTTTGATAACAATATATTAAAATAATTTAAAAATATTAAAAAAAATTAATTTAATTTAATTTTTATATTACAACTTTTAATAACTTTATGGTAACACCATATCATAAACAACTATATCAAGTCGTCCATGATCGCTTCACAAACTCTTCAAACAATGATGTCTCACAAAGAAAAACATCACACACATTTACTTCACCTTCTCTTTAGATATTGCATCTCATGAAAAACCGTCACATTCTAATACGATTATGTGGGTGAGATCACTATTCACCTTTATCTCTTGGTTTACATTTTGCAAAATATATATTAATAAAAAAAAATAACAACAAAATCTTTCATTTAGTTCAAACTAAAGTAATTAATAATAGATATATTATGATGAGCGATTTTTTTTTTAATTAACATAGGTGTTCAGGTTAACTTGTGCATTCCTCGACTAATTTCACGGGTCTTGAAGTTAACGACCATGTAAATCTCCAGTGACTCTGAGATTTATGGGACTCGAATTGATAATCTTTAGAGAATAAAACCAGAATCTAACTAATTAAGCTACACCTCTCAGGATTAATCATTAATTTCTTTGTTATAAATCCAAATTAATACTACTTCATCATGTCATATAAACACAAGAAAAAAACTAAAAAATTTCTTTCAGTCATTGGTATGGAATACTTAATTCAAATGATTGGTTTACTAATTACATAAGTAATTACATTAAGGATATAACACTGTTAATTACTTGATGCTATTTATGATATAGGATAAAAATGAGTAAGGTAGTTTCTGTTTTCGTAACTCTAGCATTTTAAAATAATTTTGCTTTTAAAAAATATTAAATTAATATTTTTTAGATATTTGTTTTATGATTATAATATTATTTGATGAAAAATAAAAATTATATTAAAAAATTATAAGACACGGATATTCTCAATCTCCTCCTAGTGCATGACAGAAATGACAACCTGCAAATTTGAAAAGGATATTAAATAACAACCGCTGGATTGATTCTGTGTGCTCTCTATTTGATTTAGAACGGTGGATTTTGCCGACGGGTTTGACCAGTAAAGGAAATGGATGAGGCTGCTAGTCTAGGCCTTGACCTTGGTCAGCGAAATCCGAGTTTAGATAAGATATATTGAATGCACTTCTTTCCTTTATTAGGGGTGGCGGACCCTTCTTTTGTCCTATATCACTGCAAAATATCTCATTTACTTAATTACTTACTAGATGAATAATAAATACTGTGTATTGAGTTAAA
>Ga0325414_1000094_pt1 | contig 50090 bp, 43 predicted proteins | sample PopdelMetagenome_8_FD_206183 | JGI IMG/M metagenome (GOLD analysis project Ga0325414, IMG submission 206183) | Populus deltoides microbial communities from Bellville, Georgia, United States - Leaf-PdKOR-R3 | ecosystem: Host-associated > Plants > Phyllosphere > Phylloplane/Leaf | place: USA... | reverse complement strand
GAAATTATTGATGTGCTTCGTATTAGTTTTGATGGCCTCCATGAATTAGAGAAGAAAATATTTTTAGACATTGCCTGTTTCCTGAAGGGGTTTAAAAAAGATCGAATAATAAGGATACTTGACAGCTGTGGATTCCATGCACATATTGGAACACAAGTTCTTATTGAGAAATCTCTCATAAGTGTCTCTCGGGATCAAGTCTGGATGCATAATTTATTACAGATAATGGGTAAGGAAATTGTTCGTTGTGAATCCCCTGAAGAGCCTGGAAGGCGCAGTAGATTGTGGACATACGAGGATGTCTGCCTTGCACTGATGGACAACACAGTGAGTAGCTGATAGAGAACATTATTCATAAGATTTCATAAAGTTTATTTTAATTTATGCTCCATCTCTACTTTGTATTTGTTTTTTTTACTTATATTCCGTTTTGGTTGACAGGGAAAAGAAAAAATAGAAGCCATTTTCTTGGACATGCCTGGAATAAAAGAGGCACAATGGAACATGAAAGCCTTCTCTAAAATGAGCAGACTAAGATTGCTCAAAATCGACAACATGCAGCTTTCTGAAGGACCAGAAGATCTTTCCAATAATTTGCGATTTCTTGAATGGCATTCTTACCCTTCAAAATCATTGCCAGCTGGTTTACAGGTGGATGAGCTAGTTGAACTTCACATGGCTAACAGTAATCTTGAGCAATTATGGTATGGGTGTAAGGTGAGATCAACTAATTTAAGGGCCTTTGTATTTCTTTTTATCGTTTTCCTATATATGTATGATAGTAGCATCCATATTTCTTCTCCCCTGCCTGATTGCAGAGTGCAGTTAAGTTGAAAATCATCAATCTCAGCAACTCACTATACCTATCTAAGACTCCAGATCTTACTGGAATTCCTAATCTCGAGAGTCTGATTCTTGAAGGTTGTACAAGTTTGTCTGAGGTCCATCCATCACTTGGACGTCACAAGAAGCTTCAATATGTGAATCTTGTGAATTGCCGAAGTATTAGGATTCTCCCAAGCAACCTTGAAATGGAATCGCTTAAATTTTTCACTCTTGATGGCTGCTCAAAGCTTGAGAAGTTTCCAGATATAGTAGGAAACATGAACCAATTGACGGTGCTTCATTTGGATGAGACTGGTATTACAAAACTATCTTCATCAATTCGTCATTTGATTGGCTTAGAAGTATTGAGCATGAACAACTGCAGGAACCTTGAAAGCATTCCGAGTAGCATAGGTTGCTTGAAATCCCTTAAAAAACTCGATCTGTCTGACTGCTCTGAACTTCAAAATATACCACAGAATTTGGGAAAAGTTGAAAGTTTGGAGTTTGATGTAAGTGGAACTTCAATAAGACAACCGCCAGCATCCATTTTTCTTTTAAAGAGTCTTAAAGTATTATCTTTTGATGGATGCAAAAGAATAGCTGTGAATCCCACGGATCAAAGGTTGCCTTCTTTATCGGGTTTGTGTTCTTTAGAAGTACTGGATTTATGCGCTTGCAATCTAAGAGAAGGGGGACTTCCTGAAGATATTGGCTGCTTATCTTCATTAAAGTCCTTAGATCTGAGCCGGAATAACTTTGTTAGCCTGCCTAGGAGCATAAATCAGCTTTCTGGACTTGAAATGCTTGCCTTGGAGGATTGTAGGATGCTTGAATCATTGCCTGAGGTTCCATCTAAAGTTCAAACAGTAAATTTGAATGGTTGTATAAGCCTAAAAACAATTCCAAATCCGATAAAATTAAGCAGTTCCAAAAGATCAGAGTTCCTTTGTCTTAACTGCTGGGAATTGTACAATCATAATGGCCAAGATAGCATGGGGTTGACCATGCTTGAAAGATACCTCCAGGTCTTCTCTTAATCAAACCCCAACCTTTTTCTCTCTCCCTCTCCCTCTATCTAACTAACATTTTGGTTCTTTATGGTACAGGGTTTGTCTTATCCAAGACCTGGATTTGGTATCGCTGTTCCAGGAAATGAAATTCTAGGCTGGTTTAACCATCGAAGTAAGGGATCTTCAATTAGTGTGCAAGTGCCTAGTTGGAGCATGGGGTTTGTTGCGTGTGTTGCATTTAATGCAAATGATGAAAGTCCTTCTCTTTTTTGTCATTTCAAAGCCAATGGAAGAGAGAATTATCCTTCGCCGATGTGTATTAGTTGTAAAGGCCATCTCTTTTCAGATCATATTTGGCTATTCTATCTATCTTTTGATTACCTTAAAGAGCTTCAAGAATGGCAGCATGAATCCTTTAGCAACATTGAGTTGTCGTTTCATTCTTACGAGCCAGGAGTGAAGGTGAAGAATTGTGGTGTCTGTTTGTTATCTTCTCTATATATTAAACCACAACTATCTACCCATTTTATTGTCACAAGCAAAGAAGCAACTTCTTTATATAAAGCTTCTTTAGCTTTTTCTTCGTCGTACCATCAATGGATGGCCACTGTCTTCCCTGTCCCAGACACTAGTAATGCTTTCACTTATTTAAAGTCAGATCTAGCCCTGAGATTCATTATATCAGTCGAGAAGGAACCAGAGAAAGTAATGGAAATTAGATCAAGACTCTTTGAGGCCATTGAAGAATCAGGGATGTCAATTATTATATTTTCTAAAGATTGTGCTTCTTTACCTTGGTGCTTTGAAGAACTTGTCAAGATTGTCGGATTCATGGATGAGATGAGATCAGACACTGTGTTTCCAGTTTCTTATGATGTCGAACAATCAAAGATAGATGATCAAAAAGAGAGTTACACAATTGTCTTTGATAAGAATGAAGAAAATCTCAGGGAAAACGAGGAGAAGGTACAAAGATGGACGAATATTCTCAGTGAAGTTGAGATTTCATCTGGTTCGAAAAGGTAATAATTACTTATTCATCTGGATCGAAAAGGTAATAATTACTTCGAGTAAGTGAAACTGGGAATGCTTTCAGAACTGAATGTTAACAAATCTATGATCTTTCTAAATGGCTTGGGAAAACACCGTGCAAGTTCACAGTGCGGTAGTTTATATTCTAGGTTTACCTCACATGTTTTTATTATGGATAATACTATTTTTTCTTTTAAGATTTGCTATAAATTTAAAGGGAGAAAAATATTGAATTCGGTTGAGTGCATTGTTTGAGTCAAAAGTTTTTTTTTTAAAGATTGAGTATAAATTTAAGTAAAGATATATTTAATCCGGTTGAGTTCATGGTCCGGGTCACAAGTTTAACGAGTTAAACTATAATAATAGGGTAATTATTTTTTTCTTATATTGCTTTATTTTACTGGTATTTTTTTAAATAATTCTTAAATTCATGTTTCAATTAAAAAATTATTGAACCTCATTGAGTTTATAGTTCGGGTCACATGTTTCATTTTTTTTAATGTTTAAGAAAAAAATATTGAACCTGATTGAGTTCATGGACCGAGTCATAGGTTTAACGAGTTAAGTCACAACAACCGGCAATTATTTTTTTATGATGTTGCTTTTTTATACTGATATATTTTTTCATATAATTTTAAATTTACGTTTCAATTAATATCACTCATTTGTGATTTATTTTGTTTGTTTAACTTCTTTTTTTGATATAAATTGTTATTTGATGGTATTATGCATATTTTTTTTTTAAAAGGTTGAATATAAATTTAAGAAAAAAAAATTATTGAATTTAGTTGAGTTCATGATTCAGGTCACATGTTTAATTTATTTTTTTTTGTTAAAGGTTGATATAAATTTTAGAGGAAAAACATATTGAAACCGGTTGAGTTCATGCTCTAGTAACGGGTTTAACAAATTAAGTCACAACAACCGGATAATATTTTTTCTCATATTGCTTTTTTACTGTTATTTTTTATATATCTTTTTTAATATTTTATAAATTTATGTTTCGATTAATATCCTTCATCTGTGATTTTTTTTTATAGAATTTGTTTTTATAGTGTTGTTCGTATTTAATTTTTGAAAAACTTCTTATGATTCATCAATAATTTTTTTTTATCTTTTTGTATACAAGAACTTAATTTTAAAAAATTAAAAATATATATTTTCAAATAATATTAACATGTATAACAACCTTGCATAATATTTTTTCAACTTTTATTTTATTTAATTAATTTAATATGTTTGTTTATTTTTAATATCATTTGATTGAATAAAAATATTAATTTTAATAAACGAATTCAAAAAATATAACCTGGTAAATGTTCTGTTTATTAACACTTCAAATTTTCTAATTTTATTTTTAGTTATTGTTAATATATTTTTTATTATTATTTATTCATATAATTGTCGATTTATTTGATTACATGTATGTATGGGCTTTTTAATTTATACTTTTATTTATTTATGTACAAAACTTCATCTAAAAAACATGCATGCACAACTATTTTGTAAGAGAAAAAAATATATGGTCCATAAACAAGCGTCATCTTATTTTTTTCATAAACAATTTGCAAAAAAAAAAAAAATCAGTGAGCATAGGCCCAAACAAAATGGGCCAATCAGGCTAGCCTGACTTTCTAGGCCTAACAAATCCCAACCTTTGTTTGATTTTTCTTTTAATTTTTTTAAAATTAATACTTCTTTTATATGTTTTTTTTAATATTTCTTATTTATATTTAGATTAACATCTTATGTTGTTTAGAGATCCTCTTTAAAATAACTGTTTTTTAGTTATGTATTTAATTTTTTTAGAAGATTTTTCTGATTTATTTATAATTTTTTTAATCTTTTGTATAGATGAACTTTATTTTTGAAAATAAAAAGATTTTAATTTTAAATAATATTTATAATATATGAAGCCTTGAATATTATTTATTTTATTTTATTTTATTCAATAAATTTAATGTGTGTCTATTTTTAATATTGTTTGATTAAATAAAAAACTTGTTTTAATTAACAATTTAGTAAACACAATTGCGTAAATATCTTAATTAAATATATAATCTACAACTATTTCTCGATATTTCTTGTTTTTTTTTTAGTTATCTTTTATAGTTGTTTTTTTTTCATTTATTAATCCACATAGTTCTTGATTAATTTAATTATATTTATGCATATATTTTTTTATTTTCACTTAAAATATTTTTAAATACAAAAACATATTGAAAAATTCTATTTATAAATTTTTTTAACCTGCGACGAATTTACTTAACGAGTATCTGGAACATCGATTCCATGTATAGTTTGACTATGCGGTGGGGATGGGAAAAGGAATGTTTAGTTTTCAGTAACAATTTAGTGTGGTTTGGAGGGATACTGTTCAACACTACAATATGCATTAATAATTAAAGTTTGAGAAAATTCCCATTGTGCCAAGCTATATATATACACACACAACACTTCTGACCTCTCCTTCTCACTCTCAGCGGCAAAGGAGCTCCAGCAACGCAGCAGCAGCAGATCCAGCTCCACCTCCACCAGCAGCGGATCCAGCATCTCCAACAGGTCAAGCAGTGGCAGGGATGGCTCCAGCTGCTCGAGCGGCAGCTCCAGCACCAGCGGCGGAAGCAGAAGTGGTGGATCCAGAAGCGCGATCACTTGTTTGAGCAGGAGCTTAAGGAGCTGCTGCCGCCTGAGGAGCATCTCGACCTGCTGGAGCAGCTGCGGCAGCAGCAGAAGTCGCTGTGGGAGCAGCTGTTGGAGCAGCTGCTCGGGCTGGAGCAGCTGCCGCTCGAGCGGCAGCTGCTGCAGCACCGGCGGCAGCTGCTGCACCAGCGGCAGCTGCTGCAGCACCGGCAGCAGCGGCTGCAGCTGCAGCACCGGCGGCAGCTGCTGCACTGGCAGCAGCACCGGCAGCAGCTGCAGCAGCAGCAGCACCGGCAGCAGCTGGTGCTGATCGAGCAACAGCACCAGCTGGTGCTGCTCGAGCACCAGCACCAGCTGTTGCTCGAGGAGCACCAGCTGTTGCTCGAGGAGCACCAGCTGCAGCACCACCACCAGTTTTTTTAATAGTGTTTTTTTATAAGCCTAACAAATTTTCTCTTTGGTAGGCATGTTTTTAAATAGAATATGAATTTCAGAAGGTATTTTTTTATTAATTAATAAACTTATATACTTTTCTCTTAGATGCGCCAACAATTTTTATTATTAATAGCTTTATATTTACAACTACATAAACACATAAACATTAATATATATAATCAATATCACTATTTACACCAAAATTGAACTTGCTTTGTTTATAAATAGTAATGCGCTAAGCCCAAAGCATGGTGAGTCTAATGCTAGTCAAACCCAACCATAATTAGGCTTTGTAGTGTGTCAAATTGAGGCGGGTTGGGTTTGGCACTAGCCAAACCCAAGAGGTAATTGAGTCTAACACCATCAATTTTATAGATTTTTACATAAGATCATAAAGAAATTATTTCTTAATGAATAGACTTAATTAAACAAGTCTATACTCCATCAACACCATTAGGTGTGTTGCACGTGTGCGGCGTCGTGATGATAATCCTCCTAGGATGAGATCAACGTGAAAGGGTATGAGTGGAAAAAACAAAGAAATCTTTCTCTTTATCAATGAAACCAAAGGAATTAATGAGAGTCATCACCTAGTATTATGGTCACTAGAAAACCTATTGGTCTTCAAGAGTTTGAGTAAGAGGATAGATTGTGAATAGAGGGGATGTATCACCCTTAAAACATCTTATCTAAGGTAAATTGCATTGCTATTTATCCGAAAAAAAATAAGGTTGTGTTTTCTAATTGTTGGTCTGTCTAAAATTTAAGAAAAATCATCTTCAGTAAAGAGATCTTTATCTTATCAAGTTTAAACCTAGTCATTTTAAAATCTATGTGTAAAAAGGGAAGAAAATTGTATTAATATCAGGAATATATTTTACGTATAAGTTTATAATCTTAGATGTCAAATGAAACAAAAATATTTTTTTTTATTTTTTTGAAATATAGGCCAAATTTTCATAACTTTTATAAATTAGTTATTAAATCCAAAAAATACATGTCACTTACCATTTATTATTTTTTATACATATATGATTTTGTGTTTTAGATAATTGACCATATGCACACAAACAAAATACACATTTTTAATATTACTTATTTTCTTTTTAGGGTTATTTATTTATTTATTTTATATTTTTGTAAGGCTATGTTTGGCAAAATCCAATTTTTTCTTGAAAAAAAAAACCTAACCAAAAAAGGCTTAAAGGATGTTTGCCTAATATACCATTTTTTGGATTCGAGGAAACCTCACCTCCCCGGAAAGCGCACTTTGTGGGCCCAGATGAGGGAGTAAAACCCCGGCTATCCCAGGCTCTTACAAGAGGTGCACGCCCTGACTCGAACTCGAGACCTGCTATACAGATCTCAAACCTTTTGCCATCACGCTACGCCCCTTGGGGACTTGCCTAATATACCCTTAAACCAAGAAAAGCAAACCAAACAAGGCATAAAAGACTGATCCAGTTTTAATTTGATTGGGTTGACTCGAAAACAAACCAAAACAAATTAAACATAAAACTCAAAAATTTCTTAAGAAAAACATATCAAACATAAAAATATTAAATAATACCAAGAACATTCAGACTTAAACCCAGCAATATGAACATCAATCCAGATTAGATTTCAAGCAATAAAAGGCAAGATTTTATTCGCAATTAAGCATAGATCAAGAATCAAGTGTTAGTTTGCATTAATTATAATTACTCAAACATCATGATTTTTGTTAAAAATAGGTTTCAGTTCAAAATGAAAATCCTAAGATTAAAACCCACAAAAACATGTTATCGATGCATGAAAACCCTAGATTGTTTACTAATAATGATATACAAACATGCAGAAAACCAGAATTAAATCAAAATGAGGCATAGAACTAGTACTCACGACAATGTTCTTGGATGAACTTGAAGAACATAGACCCATATTGCCTAGAAAACCCAGAAAATATAGAAAATGCTATAAAACTCAAAAAAACAAACACTTAACAGCCATAACTTAAACATGCTTACGCACACTTTTACAAACATAAAAAACATCCACAAATCCCAGGAATCAAATGCAAAGTGTCATGCTCAAACCTCCTAAAAAATGCATATGGAAAATCTAATAAGTTGAAAAAAATTAATTCATCACATATTCTAAGCTACAAAGACATAAACTTATGACAATTATAGCCTAGAAAACAAACCTAAACAATAAGAAAAGCAAACATAAAAAACCTTTAAAATGACTTGACAAACATGCTAAAATAATCAAAATCAAATCAAATCAAATCTTGACATACCAGCATCTGAACCAACTCTTATCACCAAGATGATACTCATGATACAACAAAAAAAACATCATTCGAACATGAACATAGATCTACTCATTAATCAAAGAAAAAACAAAGATGCATTTAAACTTAAAGATTAACCTATTAAAACCAAAAAATAAACAATAAGCCACTAAATAACACTCTACAACATGGATTAAAAGGGAGGGGAGAGGGTGTGCTCATTAAGCTTCACCCCCTCGTTAAGGTTGAAGACTTACCTAATCAATGAGAGCATAAGATTTCCTTTTGATTCCTTGCTGATTTTCACTTGATTTGTGGCTTTTGTTCAAGCTCTAAATGATCAAGAATCTTTTGCTTCCTTTCTTGACACCTCCTTTCTTTCTTTCATTTCTTTCTATTCTAAAAGCTCTAGAGATTATTATCTAATTTTCCTTTCTTTTCCGTGTGTTTTCCAACCCTCCTTCTCCTTTTTCTTCTCCTCTTTTTATCTTTTCTCTTTCTTTTTGTAGCCTTTCAAGGGCAGGAGGTTACAAAAACCATCTTCCATCCTTGGTACTATTCTAAAACTAGCACGTAAAGGATTCTCTTTTCTATTCTGTTAGAGATTGTTTTTTTTTCACCTTTTTCCTTTTAGTTTTTCTTATCTCTAGGTCCCTAACAATCCTTGGAAGCTTCTAGAAAGAATTGGGAAAAAAGTGCTGAAACTAGTCCAAAAATGGTTGAGTAGGGGTGCCTCTTCTTCGATTTAATCATGGTTGTCGCACCCAAACATCGCGGCGGCCCTTAAAAAGTTAATAATTAATTTTTATGTGGGAAATAACAGACTTGTAGCATCTTGTTCTTAGATAGGGAAAGGTTTTTTTTAGGGAGTCGTCACCTAATATTATGGTCACTAAAAACCCTAACTAGTCAACAAGGATTCTATGGTCCGATATTGGTTACGTAAAAGGAAAGATATTATCACCCATTAAATATTTTACCCGAGTCAGACTGCATTGCTGGTTTTGCCTTACATTGCTAAAGATTTTGTTTTGTTTTATTTTTTATGGTCTACTTATAATATTCCTGATTCTAACGCTAGTGAATATTTGACTATTGATACTTTCAAATTTGACATTGGTAAATATTATATAGCAAAAAAAGCATATAGTATTCCTGACTCTAGCGTCAGTGAATAAACCATTAAAATAAATTTAAAACAAAACATACATATTTTTTTTTTGTTTGAAAGAACGAAATAAAAAAGATTGACATCATATATTGGATTCTCATTTTGTAGTAAAAATTCACATATCAATTATATAGTAGTGAAATCAATAAAAAAGAAATGTGAGAGACTCGAAAATAAATTTAAAAGGGTCTACAAATTTTTCTTGAATTTTCTGATATCAATAGGGACTTGTTTGATCATATATCAAAATAAAAGGGTACAAAATAAAGGAAATCATGCTGACTGGGCTTGAAGGCCAGGCCCAACCCGGCACCAGCCTTTTTTTGTTTTTCCTTTTTTCAGCTGGTCCAGCTCGATCCATATAGGCTAGGCTGAACCTTGCCGGCCCAGCTCGGCCACTAATCCAAATTAATCAATGACCTGGCTGGTCACTGTCCATGCATGCGTGAATTATTCACGCATGCTTTGCACTTATTTACAAAGTGCACAGTGCTTTGTGAATTAAATGCAGAAGGGGAGGAAATGAAAAAAACTTACCTGGTCTGGAGGCGAAGGGATGAAGACGATGGCAACTGGCTGGCAGAGCTGGAAGAAATGAAAAAAAATTACCAGGTCTAGAGGCGAAGGGATGAAGACGATTGCAACTGGCTGGACGATACCTTCTATTTCCCTTTTCGTTTCTTTCTCTCTGGTCGTTCTTTGTTCGTTCTGTTTTTGTTGTGTCCCTTTCTTTTGCTCTCTGTTCTCTCTTAGCTTTCCATCCTGTGCTCTCTGTGTCTTTCTTTTTTGTTCTCTGTCTTGTCCTCTGTCCTCTGTTTTTCTGTTCGTTCCTCTTTGTCTATCCCTTCCCTGTGTTTGCTCTCGTTCTTTCTCCCTCGTTCGTCCTCTGTCCTCTGGTTTTCTCCCTGTGTTTGTTCCCTCTGTGTGTGTGTGTCTGTCCTTCTCCCTCTTTGTTTCTGTAGTTTTTTTTTCTACTGTTTTATATTTTTTTTCTTTTTTCTTTCTTCCTCCGTGGGCGTGGCCTTTCTCTATAACGCCAGAGAATGTCATGCAATCGCCCAGACATTGAAGCGATCTTGCAGGACCATTACAATGGTAATGGAGGCGCATCGTGGGTCGCGGGGTGGCGTGGCGACCCTTTTTTTCTTCCTGGCCTGGTAAGATGAAGAAGATGAACAATGCGTCTGGAAACGGCGTTGTTTTTGCTTTTAAAATTAATTTTGCTTTAATTTACTCCTTAATTAAGTAAATTTAAATCATTAAAAGTTTAATCAATTACTTAAACTTAATTAATTCTTTTCAATTTGTTCAAATAGGATTTCAACCTTAAAATATATTTGAAATCAAGTCTTTCCTCATCTTATCTTGTCAAAATATCCCAATCTAATCATTCATCAAGCTTCTTGATCTTATACGATTTAAGGCTTGTCTCCTTGTATCTCAAAAATATTTTTTTTAATTTTTATTTGGTGTGAAAAAATATAAAGAATAAATGAAATGTATATAGTTATAAAATAATTTTGGGGATCTGAAATTGGGTTATGATAAGGTGTATTTAGTCTATTATGACTCACCGAGCCTCCATCTTTTAACTCGATAAAATGAGTGAAATATGTTAAATAATATTTATGTAGTTTTATTTATTAAGAATAGAATAATATTTTTAGTTTAACCTATATATACTTTCTTTGTATTTAGGTTAACACTAAACACTCGTAATATACAGATTATTGAGAATTCTAGCCTTCGTTTTGTGTTGATCTTAACTATTTTCACATGGTATCAAAGCTGGTTTTATGGAACGAGGCTTAATCCCGAACAAAGCTTTCGCAGAGCCCCGAAAATTTTTTTGGAGTGATATTTTGTTTTCCGCTTCTGCAAAATTTGGTATTTCGCCTTCCCATCAGTTTCTGCAATTTGGTATTTGCGTTCAGTTTCTGCAAATTTGTTTTGTGCTTTGGCGTAATCGTATATTTTCAAGAAGATATTTGTTTAGTTTCTGCAATCTCTGTTCAGTTTCTGCAATTTAGTATTTTGTTTTTCGCTGCTTTTGCATTCTGGTTCTCTGTGATTGTTGATTATGGCTATTGAAAGAGATGATTCGCTTCAGTCTGTGAGTGTGAGGTTGGATGGGAAGAACTATTCGTATTGGAGCTATGTAATGAGAAATTTTCTTAAGGGTAAAATTATATGGGGATATGTCAGTGGAACCTATGTGGTACCTAAAAATACTGAGGAAGGGGATGCTGCTTTGATAGATGCATGGGAAGCAAACAATGTAAAGATCATTACTTGGATCAACAATTCTGTTGAGCATTCCATAGGTATGCAATTGGCAAAGTATGAGACAACAAAGGAGGTTTGGGATCATCTGCAAAGGTTATTTATGCAATTAAATTTTGCAAAGCAGTATCAGTTAGAGAATGACATACGAGCTCTTCATCAGAAAAATATGAGTATTCAGGAGTTCTATTCTGCCATGACAGATCTTTGGGATCAATTGGCTCTTACAGAATCAATAAAATTAAAGGCATGTGGTGCTTATATTGAGCGTAGAGAGCAGCAACGATTGGTACAGTTTTTAACAGCACTTCGTAGTGATTTCGAAGGACTTAGAGGTTCAATATTGCATCGCTCTCCACTACCTTCTGTTGACTTGATTGTCAGTGAGTTATTGGTTGAAGAAATACGTATTCAGTCATATTCTGAAAAGGGTATTATTTCTGCTTTGAATCCTTCTGTACTAGCAATACCCTCTTAGCAATTCTCCAATCACCAGCATAAGCCTTACATAAGGGTTGGCTTCGACGAGTGCAGTTTCTGAAACAAAAAGGTCATTGGAAGGCTCAGTGTCCTAAGTTGAGACAACATAATCAAGCTTGGGAGCCTAGCAATCAGTCACAATCTAATGCTCATAGACCACCTCAGGGTTATAAACCACCACACCACAATACCTCACCAGTAGCTTCCTCATGCTTTATTATCGATCCTAGTACATTGGTTGAGCAATTTTAGAAGTTTCTCTCCTTGCAGCCACAAGTAATGTCCGCTTCTTCTTTTATAGGTCAGTTGGCTCATAGTTTCTCAGGTATGTCACATTCTGAATGGAAAGAGGGAGAGTGTGCAGCTAGCCGAGAAAAGAAAATAGAGAAAATAGGTGGCTTTTGTTATTTTTCATGGAAATTGCTTGAAAAAAAAAGTGTGATAGGAAAAGTGTTAAATGATTAAAGAGAGGATTTGATGTATTAAGGAGTTTACAAGGAGTTTAAGAGTTAAAATGTGCTTTTAGAGAAGGAAGAATTGAGTTTAAAGGGAAGTACGGGTGATCATTTTCGGTTCGGTTTGGTTTTTATCAAAAAAAAGTAACCAAACCGATAATTTTTTTAAAAAAACCGAAACCGGTTCAAGCCGACCGGTTTTGGTTTGGTTTTTTAGGACAAAAACCGGTTCAAACTGGTTTGGCTCGGTTTTTTCCGGTTTGGCTTGGTTTTTCCGGTTTGGCTCGGTTTTTCCGGTTTGGCTCGGTTTTGGCTCGGTTTAGCTCGGTTTTTTGCCGGTTTGGCTCGTTTGTTTTTTGTTTTTTTCGGTTTGGGTTCGGTTCGGTTTTTTTGGTTTTAGGCTTATAAAACCGAACCGTTTTAGGCTTATAAAACCGAACCGAACCAACCAGTTTTTTTTAAATTTTAATCGGTTTAATCAGTTTTTTCACGGTTCGGTTTTTTTGGTTATTTTTTTTTCCAGTTTTCTCGGTTTTTTTATTTTTTTGCTCACCCCTAGAGGGAAGTGTGGAGGAGAGCTTGATTCAATTTATTTTGGCTTTTGGTTCTTCATTTCTTAAGGGTAAGAAAACTCTTTTCCGTGATGATCCATTGTGTTGCTTTTTATGTTTGTTATTGGGTTCTTGATGTCATGATGGTTTAAATGTATAGATTTATGTTAATTATATGTTTGTTAAGGGAATAAATACTTGTGCTTGTCATTATTTAGGTTAATATTAATATATATATATTAACCAACTTGGTCATATAGCCATGTGTAGGATGAGTGGGAAAAAAAAACATAGCTTCCAGTAAAAACTGTGGTTCTGATATGGTTTAGAAATCCTCGAGTTGAAAGCAAGCAAAAGACTAGTAAAGGATTCATCAGTTGAATGGAAGAATAAGCTCATGGGTTTGTAAATAAAATCTTTTTTTTAATTTATTCTTTTTTTTAATATAAATCTCTTATTTCAGTGCTGATATCAAAGTTCTCTTTTATGCATGTTTTTATTATCATATATTTTCTTAGAATTGATATTAAATTTAAACAATAAAAGCAACGTGTGTTCTGTTTTTGGGAACCAACATTAAAATATTTTTTTTAATTGAAAAAAATTAAGAAAAATATTAGTATAATTAACAGTAATAAAAAAATAGAATTAAACACATATTAAAGATAATTTTTTTATAAAAAAAATGATACTATAAAAATAACATGAGCTTTTCTTGAGTATAAAGTGTCGGGAGTCTTCGTCTATGCTATCTTATGGGTAGAAAGTGTCGAGAGATGAGTGGCTGGGATTCATTAATGGATACAGGCGTTAAGAATTTTCATTATTGGACGGAGAACCATTTTTATGAGTTTACATTTGGTGTTCAAGCTATGGTGGCTACATTATCGAAGAGGTTGGATTCAGTTTTGTTATACAAGCACTAGTATATTAAAAATTAAAAAATAATAATAATTAAAAGAATAAGGATAAAAATAAAAATAAAAAATAAATTAAAATAGAACTAAATTTTTTCAACTGAAAGGTTAACTGAAAAGAAAATAACTGAAACAAAAACAAAAATTAAAAAATAATAAGAATAAAATTAAAAAAATAAAACACCATAAACTTGGATTGAATTGTAAAATAAAAAGCCAATAAAACTTTTGTAAAAGAGTTAAGGAAAAAAATAAGAAATCCAAATAATATGGACCAAATAAAAAAAGAGAGGAATATATGACAAATCAAAATCGAAGGACTAAATTGAAAAGAAATAACACTTATACAAAAGGGCAAAGGAAACAAAAATATAAATTGAGGACCAAATTAAAAACAATAAAATAAATAAACATGGATTGAAGGTTGAAATTGAAAAAAAAAAACTGTTACAAAAGGGTCAACTAAAAAAACTAGAAATAAAAAGAATAATGACTAAATTGAAAAGTATAATATATTACAAATTAGAATTGGAGGACTAAATTGAAAAAAAATAAAAATTTTATTAAAGATTCATTGAAAAAAATAAAAAATCAAAAGAAAAAGGACCAAAACATAAATACAAAAAACAAAAAAAAAACCAATATGCAATTTTTTTGGGAGCATAAAGAAAAGAAAAGAAAAGGAAAAAAAAAAGAACCCCTTAACAACAAACCTATAATTATTGAGTTGTTGAAGAGAGGAGGAGGTGATCGTAGAGTGGTTGTTAGGGCTGCTGGTATGGGTGGTGGTTGTTGTGGTGGTTTAATATGCATGGCTATTTAGGTTGGTGTGAAGGAGAGGAGTTGTTTTTTTATATATAGTAAATGAGAGAATTATACATTAAGGAGCCCGTGGAGCTGAAAGAAAGAGAGAATACAAGGGGCATAGAAAAGAAAAACACCAAAGCGGTGAGGGACCTAATTAATTGTTCTGATTCATGATACATTCAGCATTTCTAAAATGATCCGAGTCTTTATAGTTGAAATTTTTAATTGAGGATTTCAATCAAAAGGTCAAACGGTGAAAGATAAGATAAAAAATCACATCCCAATCCGGAACCTTGAACTTGAAAATTAAGCGATTGTGTACTATCTAGATTGACTAGTAGAGACCATTACGGAGGAGGGTAATGGCATGACGCCAAAATTTTTATTGATCAAGCCGGACCATTCCAGAAGATTTTGATTTGGGTCTATGTGCAGACAACCTGAGCACCCGAACCAGTTCAAGAATAGACCCCAAAGAGACCATGTTATAGAACACCAATGGAAAAGATGATTTATTGTTCTAATTTCCTTGTAGCAGAATGGGCAGTGAGATTCCTCATAATAATGATCCTCCTCTCAGTTAAAAAGCTTCTTGTAATCAGATTGCCATTCAGAAGGAGCCATATGAACACATCCACTTTTAGAGAGGCATAACCATTCCAAAGCAGAATAGGGGAGGGGTTATTTTCAATAGCCGAGAGACTATCAAAGAAGAGGCATCCTGAGTGAACTGTGTACATGCGAGAGCTGTGGAATTTTCATATCTTGCGGTCTTCACCATATGAGAAGACGAGACCGCGCTGCACCTTTGCGATCAAGCTTTCCCACATGCAGATCTCACGGGGCCGGAGGGGTCTTCTCCGGGATAGGTTGAGCGATGAATCTGTCGAATTATATATATCTCCAAGGCTGGTTTTTTGCTGCAGGGAGAGGGTATAACGTCTGGGGAATAAGAGCTGGGGAGTGGTTGCAGAGCCTAACCAGGAGTCGGTCCAAAACCTGATATTCCTCCTGTCACCCACCTTGAACCTGACATTTGGATGTAGAAGAGTGGCTATGCTTTATGGTGTGGAGATCACCGAAACCATGCCATGTCAAGTTGGAGATAAAGAACCTGCAAACATAGAGAGATCATTTGTAAAATGAGGTCGGTATTTTCAAAGTAGAAGTTCTTGCCAGCCTCATGTCACTCCTTTATCCAGATTCCATAGCCACTTAAAGAGCAGAGCTAAATTTTTATTATAGAGGGATCCCAGCCCAAGACCACCAGAAGATTTACTCTTAATTAACTTGTATCAAGCCACCTTAAAAATGCCATGAGCGGTGACAGAGGGGCTAGTTCATTGGTTAAGGTTTCTGACAAGGTGAGGGCGATCAAGAATTGAGGTTTTTGTATTGATAGAAATGCGGAAAAACTCCAATCTTGAAAGCAAAAAATGACATCACTAGTAGGAAAGGAAGTGTTATTGAAAACTATGGCGGCGGCAACACTAAATTGCATGATCTTGTGTATCAAATTCCTTACCAGTTTTTAATTGGAAACTTATAAATCTATGGAAAATTGAAAGGTTACGAGGACATAAGTTTTAAAGAATTTGATTATTTCAATAAGGCCTTTCTATAAAAGTAGTGTTGGCATCTCAAGAATAATCCTAATGATATGTGTAGCAGAGTGCTTAAAGAGATTTGTTTTCACACAACGGAATTTTTTAAAGCAAAAGAGATTCGAATCAATATCCAAAAAGTTGGTCTGGGAAAGTGGTTCTAGACCCGTTTGGAAATTTGATTTTTTTTTCTTAAATTTTTTTATATATATTTAAATTATTTTGATGTGTTTATATCAAAATTATTTTTTAAAAAATAAAAACACTTTAAAAAAATAATCATCATTATATTTTTAAACATTTATGGTAAAAGGTTTGAAAAGAGATATTGGTAATAGGGTGGTGGCTAAGTTTATTTTTAAAAAAAATCAATGGGAATTTATAATATTTAATATAAGAGTTTTATAGTTAATATTTTGAAAATTCATTAAAAATTACTTTTTAATTGTGATGTTTGGGCCAACCCCTGCTCTTGACAGGAAGGTGCCTCTGCTGCCCAGTGCGCGTTCGATATCCCTTTCATTTCTCTTTATTGCTTTTTCTCCACCGAAAGTCCATCTTCTTTACAGTGTAAGAAAAAGATCAGTAAGAAAATCCAGGAAACTTACCAGTACGAGTTCTTGACCTAAAGTAACCGGAAAAAATTCGAAGTCATTGGAATAAAAAGATAGAAAAGGGCTTTGGAAGTTGGTTACTCAGATACCAGAAGAAGAAAAAATATTGCGCTTGGCTGGATCTTGTGCCTCTTTAGCCACCACTTACCACACGGTTTGTTTCGTCTAGATTCGTGAAATACTCGTAGAAATTTGGTGTTTTCTGATTTCTAAGTAGAGTTATACATGTTCCAGCTTGAAATTGCTAATTGGTAGATTTAATTGCCGAATTTCTTGATCTTACCTCCTGTTTCATGTTTGACCACAGAGCAGGCCTTATACAAAATAGCGTGGAAAGCAATTGCTGAACCAAGCGAGCTAGTTGAGGCCAGAAGGGATCGGTACTAGTTTATCGCTATATGGATTTTCATGGCTTCCACCAGCGTGCAAGGAATAACCTCATCTTCATCTTCTCCTCCTCCACTATATATGCATGATGTGTTCCTTAGTTTTAGAGGCAAAGACACCCAGGACAATGTTACGTGTGAAACACTTAACGACCCTATGATTATGTGGTTCTGCAACAGGGAGGTCTGTGTGCAGTGACGGGTTGTGGGACGGCCGAAGTCAGTTTTGCTGCTTAGCCATGGTTGAGGGGAGTGATAATGAACAGGGAGAGGTCTAATTGGGGTGTTCCTTAATTCAAGGGAATCATTCATTTCTCATTGTATATATTCCTCTGTTTTCATGCAACTGATACACATTATATACTTCCTCTTGTAACAGAATGGGAAGCCTTACTGAAACGGTGAGTATTGAACTCATCTAAACAATGAGTTTTAAAGACAACAAATGGTGCATTTAGAGTAAATTGGCACAGTAGCTTTGAATTAAAGCCCGCCATTATCTTCTACTCCTTCTTCAGCTTGTAACAATTGCTCCCCTACGAAACCAACCTTGTCCTCAAGGTTGAATGTTGGAAATCGGAGCTTCAAATCAGTGGTGAACTCCCAAGTCGCATCTGCAGGTGGCAGCCCTGCCCAATGAGTGAGAACTTGCGTGGCCGCCTGATTGTTGTGCCTAGTCATTCGTCTGTCCAAAATAGCACGAGGTTGCAAGGTGGGTCCTTGATAAGTAATCAGAGGAGATCGTTGCACAGCCCGATTACCCACATGCTTCTTGAGTTGGGAGGCGTGGAACACTGGATGAATCGTGGACAACGATGGAAGCTCAAGCTTGTATGCCACTGCGCCCATTTTTTCAACCACCTGGTATGGCCCATAATATTTAGCTGCTAGTTTTTGAGATGATCTGTATGGCCCATCGTGAATCTCAAAACTGTGGTCACTTCTTTTCTTGTTTGCTATCATAGTCATTCTATTCTGTGCGAGTTGTAAATGTGCCTTGACTCTTTTAATTACCTCCTCTTTAGTGTTTAAATACTCGTCCATGGAAGCCACTGCTGAATACTTGGGAAAATAGGGAATATGTATGGGCGGAGGGAAACCATATAACACTTCGTAAGGAGTCATCTTGGTGGTTGAATGGTAGTTGGTGTTGTACCACCATTCGGCTAAAGGCAACCTTTGCCCACTGATTTGGACAATTCCCAGTCATACACCTTAGATAATGTTCAATGCATTTGTTCACCACTTCAGTCTCGCCATCTGTTTATGGGTGATACGCTGTAGAATGGTGTAAGTTGACTCCTTGATTGCTGAATAACTCTTTCCAGAACCTGCTAAGAAACACTGGGTCTCTATCGCTGGTAATTGAGGCCGGTGTTCCGTGGAGTTTGTAGATGTTGTCCATGAATGCTCTAGCAATTGTAGGTGCTGCATAGGGGTGGCTGAGTGCCACACAGTGAGCATATTTACTGAAACGATCCACTATGACCATGATGACATCCTTTCCCTCTGATTTAGGTAAGCCTTCCACGAAGTCCATGCTGATATCAATGAGTGGGGTAATAGGAATAGGCAGGGGTTGTAGAAGGCCAAGACTTGCCACATTCTCATGCTTGTTCCTCTGGCAAACGGTAAACTCACGCACGTGCTGCCTGATGTGTTTCTGTTGCCCTTTCCAATAGAATAAGCTGCCCAAAGTCTTAGATGTCACTATCATTCCAGAATGGCCTCCTACGGATGAGTTGTGAAATAAGGAAATGATCTGACTTCACAATGCCATATTATTACTGACAACCACCTTGCATTTCATGTTCAAATGGTCATGAACCCAAGTATAGTGTGGGTGGGAGTCCGCAGAACCTTGTAAGTCCTTGATAATAGTCTGAATCATTATGATAAGAACTTCTAATCTCCTCCATCAAGCTGGTAGATATCGTGGAAGTAGTCAGAGCATATAGTTCCTGGCTGGGGATTCTGGATAATGCATTAGCCGGCACATTTTCTCTTCCCTGTTTGTATTCAATGTCATAGTCGTATCCTAGGAGCTTAACCACCCATAGATGCTGAGCTGGTGTAGTCAGTTTTTGGTGTAGCAAATATTTGAGGCTGATGTGGTCAGTGCGGATATGGAAGTGCCTTCCCCACAAATAATGCTTCCATTTAGTAACCACATGTAAGATAGCCATCATTTCCCTCTCATAAACTGAGAGAGTTTGTTGTTTTGCCCCTAAGGATTTGCTTATGAAAGCAATGGGGTGGCCTTCCTGTAACAAAATTGCCCCTATACCTGTGAAGGAAGCGTCTATTTCAACAACAAATGCCTTTGTGAAATCAGGAAGGGCCAAGACAGGAGCACTAGTCATCAAGACCTTCAATTGATTAAATGTGTTGGTAGCTTCCTCATTCCACCCCTTAGTGTCCTTCCTGAGTAGCAGTGTTAATGGTTTACTGATGCTGCTATAGCCCTTAACAAACCTGCGATAATAACCAGTTAATCCCAAAAATCCCCTCAACTGTTTCAGATTTTGAGGAATAGGCCAATCCACAATTGCTTGTATCTTGAGAGGATCGGTTGCCACACCATGTTCAGTAATGACGTGTCCCAAGTATTCCACCCGTGAATGACCAAAAAGGCATTTGGTAGCTCTGGCCACCAGTTGATATGCTCGTAATAATTTCAAAACCATCTCAAGGTGCTCATAGTGGTCAATCAAAGTCTGACTATACACTAGGATGTCATCAAAGAACACTAGAATGAATTTTCACTAGTGTTTCCTGAATACTTCATTCATGAGGCTCTGAAAAGTGGCTGGAGCATTGGTTAACCCAAAGGGCATAACAAAAAATTCATGGTGGCCACTGTGGGTGCGAAATGCAGTCTTGAATTCTTCTCCTGCTGCCATATGAATCTGATGATAACCAGATTTAAGGTCGATCTTGGAAAATATAGTAGCCTGGACTAGCTTTTCTAGCAATTCCTCAATCATGGGGATGAGATATTTGTCTTTGATAGTGAGTTTATTCAAAGCACGATAGTCCACACATAACCGCCATGTTGAATCTTTTTTCTTCACCAAAATAACTGGAGACGCGAATGGACTGTTGCTAGTCCTAATGATCCTAGTATCCAATATTTCGGTCACCATCCTCTCTAAACTGTCTTTTTGTAACCACGAATATCTGTAAGGTCTGAGATTCACTGCTTCACTTCTTGTCTTAAGTGGAATCTTGTGGTCATGATCTCTCAAGGGTGGCAATCCTTTAGGTTCCTGGAACACATCCTGGTAGGATTCTAGTAGACTCTGCAGGGAGGCTTCTGTAATGCCCTAAAACTGTGGATTGTGGCCCTTGGAACCTTCTTTTACTTCCATGAACTGTAGACTATAGATTAAGTAATCTTCCACTGACTGGCCATTCTTGACCAAAGCACTTAATTGTTTCAATTCAATACTTTGAAACTTGGGTGGGTTCTCGCTCGCCCTTCAATAAGACCCTTTGTCCTTGCCAGTCAAAGGATATCCATAGATGTATGTAATTGAACAGAGAGAGCCATTAGATTCCTAAGACCATTTCACAGTTGCTAAGGTCAATTATAAAAACATCCGTCTGGAAACTTATTCCCTGCTTCTTCCATCTGAGACCCTTACACATGGATTTACAGACCATTTTATCTCCATTAGCCGCCTGCACAGTCATCGGTTTGATAGGAGTTAACTGATATTGCAGCTTCCTTACTACTGCCGTGTTTAAGAAATTATGGGTGCTGCCCAAATCAATCAAGATGCACATGGTAGTTTTGTCCATTTTTCCATTGACTTTCATTGTATTGAGACCAACAGTTCCTTCCAACGCATCCAAAGAAATGTGAGGTGTGACCTCTCGGCTGAGGGTTTCCTCTGCTTCAACCTCCTCTTCTTGGAATACCTCTTCCTCCTCCACTACACTGAGAGAATACACTTTTTTGTTGCGACACCTATGCCCTGGCACAAACTTTTCATTGCACCAGAAACACAGTCCCTTCAACCTTCGGTCCTCAAACTCCTGATTCTTGATGAATTTTGTAGGTTTACTGGGATTTGGATATATATTGTTGGTAGGGTTTGGTGTCCATTGAGCTGAGTGTGGTTTAGATGAACTGGCTTGAGAGTTTGTAGGATTCCTGGTTGTATGTTGTGGAAAGGTGGGAGGAGTATTGGCAGTAGGGTTAGTGCACAAGATAGCTGGTTTTCGAACATAACTGGGGGATTTTTGGTAAGAGAGGGTGTTAGCTTGTAGTCTGGCTAAATTGTAAGCGTGTTTAAGGGTTTTGGGTTCAAACATTTTAACAGTGTTCTTTATTTCAAGTTCCATGCCCCCCAAGAATATCACCAAGGCCTGTTTCTCATTGATCTCAGCCTTGTTCCACAATATATCAAAATCTTGGATATATTCTTCTAGATCTCCATGCTGCCTCAATTCCATCAACTCCTCATGAGGATCCTGTCTACCCCCAAACCTGTAACAAATAGCTTCGACATAATCTTCCCAAGATGTTTCCTGACCTCCCAAACTCCTCAGGAAATTTTGATGCTAGTATAAGGCCACTCCATCCAAGAAATAAGAAGCTATTTGTAATTTTTTAGAATCTGCTACTTCTTCAATTTCAAAATATTATGTACTTTTGAACAACCACTTGTGTACATCCTCCCCATTGAATGTTGGAAAGAAATGTTTGGGTTTGTGTACCTTATAGGTTGCAAATCTATCCTCCCTCGGCTCCTTGCTTCTAGTATCGGCTCTGTCAGGATGCAGAGGCTGTTTTTCTCTGCTAAGACTTGAGCTGCCTGGAGCTTGGGAAATCTTTTGCAGAGTAAACTCTAGTTGTTGTGCCATAGTGCCCATCATATTTCTAATATCATCAATCTGGCCCCCTTGATTCTCGATGGTCTGATCTAACTTCAGAGTTTGTCCCTTAAACATGTTGACTAACAGCTCATATTTCTAGTTGTGGTCCTAAGATACCGCTACAATGAAGTCCTCAATGCGTTTAAGATCTGTTGCTCTCGTCTCTAATGGCATGGTGGAAATCCAAGGATTGTTGGCTCTGATACCAGTTGTTACGTGTGAAACACTTAACGACCTATGATTATGTGCAACAGGGAGGTCTGTGTGCAGTAATGGGTCGTGGGACGGCCGAAGTCAGTTTTGTTGCTTAGCCATGTTTGAGGGGAGTGATAATGAGCAGGGAGAGGTGCAATTGGGGTGTTCCTTAATTCAAGAGAATCATTCATTTCTCATTGTATATATTCCTCTGTTTTCATGCAACTGATACACGTTATATACTTTCTTTTGTAACAGAATGGGAAGCCTTACTGAAACGGTGAGTATTGAACTGATCTAAACAATGAGTTTTAAGAACAACAAACGGTGCGTTTAAAGACATAATAAAACGGTGCGTTTGGAATAAATTGGCACAATAGCTTTCTTTTGAATTAAAGCCCGCCATTATCTTCTACTCCTTCAGCTTGTAACAGACAACTTTACTAGTCATCTACATTCTAATCTGAAACAGAGAGGCATCGATGTATACATGGATGATAGGGAGCTCGGAAGAGGAAAGACCATCGAACCTGCTATCTGGAAAGACCATCGAAGAATCAAGGTTTTCTGTCATTATATTTTCAAGAGATTACGCTTCTTCACCATGGTGCTTGGATGAACTTGTCAAGATTGTTCAGTGCATGAAAGAGATGGGGCACACTGTTCTGCCAGTTTTTTATGATGTGGATCCCTCAGAGACATATGAGAAAGCCTTCGTTGAGCATGAACAAAATTTCAAGGAAAATTTGGAGAAGGTCCAGATCTGGAAAGATTGTCTCTCTACGGTGACCAATCTATCAGTCGAGGTTCACGTCTTCGTAACTAATCAAAGCATTGGAATGAAACCGTGGCTGGGACGTACGGAATAGGTGAATCATCTATCTACTTATTCTTATTCTCAAATCCTCCCTGTATTGTTTCAATGATGATCATAGCTTTTTTTTTTCAATGTTTTTCAATTTAAACGTGTGGTTAAATATCGAAATAATCACAATACAACAAGAGTATCAAAACTAATTCTTGAGTAAATAATTATTAGTATATATTTTTTATTCATTGAATAGCTATTTAACGACCCTTTTGCCTATGATCAACCTAATTTTTTTTTAATTTTGACTTTTAAAATAAAAGAGGAGCACGTCTCAAATCTCAATTGTCACAATTTTTATAAAATAAAAAATGAAAACAAATTAAAAAAATTCTTGAACTTTTTGCTAATTTCTATTATTTAATAGATCAAATAATAAAATTTCAATTATCTAAATTGAATTTATTGAGGCATCTTTAGAAAAAGTCAATATTACAAAGACATTTTTAGTATCATTAGAATATTTTTTCCTGATTGTATTATAGAATAACTTTATCGATTGTATTAACAAAAATTTAAAATCCTTGAGAAATGTCTTGATTTACTAATAGATTGTAACAATGAATTTACTAATTTTTCATTCTAAAAAAATAAACTACTTATTAGGGATAATAGAGTCTTTTTATAAGGGCCAATAGTCATTATAGAATTTGATAGGGGTAGTTAGGTATTTTTATTTTTAGGTATAATTACTTAGTTGCCTTTAAAAGTAAAAATAAATAAATTAGTTATAGGGGCTTTTTTAAGATTTTTCACTTTTCAGGGTGCAATAAAATAACTTTATTTCTTTTAAAATTAAAAATACTTACCTTGTCTTCAAGGGCTTATTCATGCTTTTTTTGTGATAAAAAAAAAATAGTGGTTGGCTTGTTTGTAGAACACACAAGTGAGTAAGTTGTTTTGCCTTATTTAAGCAGCACGAGCAATGACTTATGACACCCAAAAAAGGCCTTCATTGATGTTTTTTGATTCATCATGACATAACCTACCTCCCTGAGTGGCATGTGTGGAGTAATTCTTTCTAGTTTGGTACCAAATGACTTTCTTTTCTTTTCTTTTCTTTTGTCTTTGTCCTTGAATTCCGCACTCGACCTTCTAAACTTCTATAGTAACCCTTCAATTTGGTTTTTGTTTTTTCATATTTGGTCTATTTTTTTTCTATTGATATTTTTTTATTTGAATTATTTTTTAGAATTGAAATTTGTTTTTAATTTTATACTTTTTAATTTTTGAATCTATTAGATTTAATTCTTATTCTTTTGATTACTATTTATTTTATGTGAGATTATTATTTTTTTTGGCGATTTCATCCTTCATTTTTTATTCCACCACGAATAATTTCACCTCAGGCGTTGGTAAATATTCGTAGCTACAAAAAAATCAGTATATATATATATATATATATATATATATATATATATATATATATATATTTTATTACTGATCGTGATATCAGTGAATTAATTGATAAAAATACATTTTTTCTAAGAAATGCAAAATTTTTATTTCTACACTTTCTATTTTTTTATTTTTATTTTTTTGTTTTTATTTTATTTTTATTTTATTTTTGGGGGCTGGGCCCAGCTCAGCCCATGGGGGTTGGGCTGGACCCAGCCAGCCCGGCCCGGTCACTGGCCCAAGCCAGTGACCCGGCTGGGCCCAAACCAGCAGGAGGCACGCGTGCATGCACAGCGCGGAGGTAATTAATTACCTTCGCAGAGTGCAATGCTCCTCCCTTAAATGAAGCAAAGAAAACGAAAGGAAAAAAAACTGGCTTACCTGGGCGCAGGGAAGCAGAGACGCGATGGAGGACCTCGGGTCGTTGTCTTCTTCCTCTGATTTCGTTCCCTTCACCCTCTGTTTCCGATCCTCTTCTCTCCTGCTCTTTCTCTCTCTCTTCTGGTTCTCCGCTCGTGGCCTTTTCTCCGTGGCCTCCTCTGTTTCTTTGAGAAGAAACAGGAAAAAAAAATTTGCTTCCCTCTATGTTCGTTTTTTCCTGTATGCTCCCTCTCTCGGTCCTGTTTCTTTTTTTCTTTCTCTGTATAGTCTCTTTTGCTCTGTTTTATGCCATGTGTTTCCCCTGTTTTTCTTTTTTGTTCTCTGTGTCTTCCCCGTTTTCGTCCTCCTCTGCCGGTTCACTCCCCCTTTGTTCATCTGCTGTGCTCGATATTTATAGGCAAGAGAATGCCCTTGCACCTCCTAGAGTGATCGCGCAGCCACTGGGATAGCATCTATTAATGGCACATCGTGGGCGAAAGACGTTACCACGTTCTCTGTCGTTTCTGTTGAATCGGGATGGAGGAGATGAAATGTTAATGGCCATTTGCATTTTGGTCCTTGGAGTTTTGGAAGTTTTGTAATCAAGCCCCTTGGTAAATTGTAATTGGAACCCTGTATTTTAGCACCATTTATAAAATGATCCTTAAATTTTAATTTCTTGTAATTTTAACCCGAATCAGCCCCAAAATATTTCTTCAATTAAGCTCTTGATTTGACTACCAAAATTAATTCAAAGTTTAATTAAATCCCAAAACTCTCAATTTATGTTGTCTTGGTCCAAATTTCAATTTATTTCTCACAACTATCATTTCACGCATTCTTTTTCATAAAATAAGAGTTAAAAATTGAGTTATGACAGTTGTCCCCTCTTTATAATATTTACGATATTATAAATTAAGCTTTTTGATTTATTTATTATGACAGTTTCCTCCTCTTCAATTATATATTATTTCTGATTTTATATTTTAACATTAAATTAAGCTTTTTGGTTGAGTTTGGATTTAAGATTTTACGGATTGAGAATTTGGGACACTAACCTAGGTTTAGGAGATTTGTCTAGGTTTGTTTTTTTTTTAAGCTCATATTTTTTTTCCAGTTTCATCATTTAATATTTAATTTAATTAGAGATGGGGCTTTATTAATTTTTTTATTTGCTTTCTATAAAATTTTTAAATAATTTTAAAAATAACCGGGGTTATCTTAAGTCTTTTTATTTCTCATTATTTATTAAATCTAGCTGCTATGTTTTAAAAAATCCTTTTTTGAATTGAATAATCTAGCTTTTAATATTTGGTTGATTGAAATTGGGATTCGGATTGCAAGTTTCACAAGTTAACCATAGTTATTCTAGGTCGATCTAGTGTGTTGTCATCACAATTATATTTTTAAATAAATATATCGTCTAATATATTATTATCTTAATATTTGAAAAGTATTTTTCTAGCTTGTATTGAATTTTTTACTTTCAAATATTATTATATTTTTTAAAGGTTAGAAAAAATAATCTGACCATAACATAGTAGGGGCCAAAAATCTAGTTAAAGAACTACACATTAAAGTGAAGTTTTCAACAAGTGGCAACTTATCATTAGTATTTTTAATAGGTTATAATCTATGGTTCAGTTTTTAAGGTATGACATGTAAGCTACTATAGGTGGGAAAAAAACTTTTCAAACTAGCACGGTTTCATCAATTGCAGGTCTCACATGTCAAAAAAATCTTCCTTTCTTTTTTTGTTGGGTTGGTCCCTCAATTTTTATATTTAGTTAACTTTAGTTTCATTATTACGATCATTTCATCTATTCTTTTGCACACAAAAAATATATGAATTAAAGTTGATATTTATTTCAAATGCAATCGCTAAAAACGAGTTAATTTTTGCCTAAATATATAAATAAAAATAAGTTTATATTAATGAAATGATCATTATATTGAAATTAATATTAAGATTGTATAAAAATTGAAAGACCAAATAAAAGATTAAATAGAGAAGAAAGACGAAGAAATGGGTTGTGAAAATTGGAGTTGTGAGAAGCATATGTGATATCAGTGCATCTCAAGGTGCGTGGATTAGATTTGCGCAAACACTTAAATTATGTTAGTTTGGGAAATTTTCTTTGGGCTATGCTAATATGGGAAAAAACTCAAAAAGTAATAAATTTAAAGTTTTTTTTTAAAGTTAATTATGCAAGATAATTGAATTTTTTTGTTAAAAATAATTATAAAAATAACTTAATGGATATTTTATTTCCTAGCTTTTGTTCTTGTATGCATGCTTCTGTAGTAACTGTGTGATTCTATAGGCAATAAGATAGCTATTGTACAAATCATTCTTAGCATCAATACAATCCTAGTTCCTTGTTCAGTCTATTCTTTCCTTTTCCTCTCTGTTCTTGAAGCTATCTATTATCAGGGCCCTATCTTTCTCAAAGGTTGGTGTATTAATTTCCGGCTAACACCTATACATTTTCGACCTACAATATGCTAATGTTTATTTTCCTATTATCACTATCTGATTTGATATCTGCACACTACATGATTAATGTTTTGCACCCTCCTATGCAGGAATGAATCGGAATCAATTAAAATAATTGCTGAATACATATCGTACAAACTAAGCGTCACTCTGCCAACAATGGAACATGAAAGCCTTCTCAAACATGAGCACACTATGATTGCTCAAAATCAACAACGTGCAGCTTTCTGAAGGACCTGAAGATCTTTCCAAAAAGCTACGATTTCTTGAATGGCATTCTTACCCTTCAAAATCATTGCCAGCTGGTTTATAGGTGGATCAGCTAGTTGAACTTCACATGGCTAACAGTAGTATTGATCAATTATGGTATGGGTATAAGGTGAGATCAACTAATTTAAGGCCCTTTGAATTTCTTTTTATCGTTTTCCTATATATGTATGATAGTAACATCCACATTTCTTCTCCCCTGCCTGATTGCAGAGTGCAGTTAATTTGAAAATCATCAAACTCAGCAACTCACTAAACCTATCCAAGACTCCAGATCTTACTAGAATTCCAAATCTTGAGAGTCTGATTCTTGAAGGTTGTAAAAGTTTGTCTGAGGTCCATCCATCACTTGGAAGTCACAAGAATCTTCAATATGTGAATCTTGTGAATTGCAAAAGTATTAGGATTCTCCCAAGCAACCTCGAAATGGAATCGCTTAAATTTTTCACTGTTGATGGCTGCTCAAAACTTGAGAAGTTTCCAGATGTAGTAGGAAACATGAACTGTTTGATGGTGCTTCGTTTGGACGAGACTGATATAACAAAACTATCTTCATCGATTCATCATTTGACTGGCTTAGGTCTATTGAGCATGAACAGCTGCAAGAACCTTGAAAGCATTCCGAGTAGCATAGGTTGTTTGAAATCCCTTAAAAAAATTGATCTGTCTGGCTGCTCTGAACTTAAAAATATACCAAAGAATCTGGGGAAAGTTGAAAGTTTGGAGGAGTTTGATGTAAGTGGAACTTCAATAAGACAACCGCCAGCATCCATTTTTCTTTTAAAGAGTCTTAAAGTATTATCTTTTGATGGATGCAAAAGAATAGTTGTGAATCCCACGGATCACAGGTTGCCTTCTTTGTTTGGTCTGTGTTCTTTAGAAGTACTGGGTTTACGCGCTTGCAATCTACGAGAAGGGGCACTTTCTGAAGATATTGGCTGCTTATCTTCTTTGAGGTCTTTAGATCTAAGCCAGAATAACTTTGTTAACCTGCCTAAAAGCATAAATCAGCTTTTTGAACTGGAAATGCTTGTCTTGGAGGATTGCACGATGCTTGAATCATTGCCTGAGGTTCCATCTAAAGTTCAAACGGTATATTTGAATGGTTGTATAAGCCTAAAAACAATTCCAGATCCGATAAAGCTAAGCAGTTCCAAAATCTTAGAGTTCATATGTCTTAACTGCTGGGAATTGTACAATCATAATGGCTAAGACAGCATGGGGTTGGCCATGCTTGAAAGATACCTCGAGGTCTTCTCTTAATCAAACCCTAACCTTTTTCTATCTCTCTCCCTTTTCCTCTATCTATCTAACTTTTGGTTCTTCATGGTACAGGGTTTGTTTAATCCAAGACCTGGATTTGGTATCGCTGTTCCAGGAAATGAAATTCCAGGCTGGTTTAACCATCAAAGTAAAGGATCTTCAATTAGTGTGCAAGTGCGTAGTCGGAGCATGGGGTTTGTTGCTTGTGTTGCATTCTGTGCAAATGGTGAAAGGCCTTCTGTTTTTTGTGATTTTAAAGCCAATGGAAGAGAGAATTATCCTTCGCTGATGTGTATTAGATGTAACTCTATCCAGGTTCTGTCAGCTAATCAAATTCGAGAAACAATCATTATTAAAATTCGTTGTTACTGTTCATCTCCTCTAAAAGGACCTATAATTTAAATTTAGTCCTCATTTCTATTTTCCCACCATTTCACCTTTCCTTTCCCCCTTTCTTTTCCTCATCAATATGCACCAAATTTTTATAGTTCAATAGTTAGTTAAAATAATAATTAACAAAAGGAGATATAAGTACCGAGTACCTACCTGCTGTAGACGCTCGACTTGGGTTCCCCTGTTGTTGTTGTACTCCTCCCGCGGTTCCTCCTGAAACCACAAACACCCATCATTATTCCATATTAGTCCACATATCACAACACAACAACAACAATGGGAATAATATTCATTTCTCTTTTACCAATCTTTTCTTTCTCACTTACATTCCTCATTATTATCCTTTCACATTTTCGGCTCATTTGTAGTCCAAGTGGACATCATAAATTCAATTTTGATTACCGTTTATTCTTTTTGAAGATCAAGACACACTTTATGAAGGGCGAGAAAACAAATTCTACCCTTAATACGACTAAATTTTGCCGTTTTATCGACTTGGCCGAAACTGCCAACAGGGTTGGCAGCTTGACCTCTCCTCAGATTTTCATTTGTATCCGGAGTTTTAGGACTCCAAATTAGGCGGGGTCAGATTCGTTGGAAAGCTAACACTTCTGGCTACAAACTTCTATAATGGACCCTCCCTAGATTTTATTATCTTCAAGTCCAAATTCCCTCAGGAACCAGGGCAACAAATCTGCCTTATTTTGTCAATGGAGAAGGTACCTACAATTTTTATTTCCAATCCTTTTTCCCCATCAATTTCAGCCATGTTTTCACCTTAGCTGGAACGTAGGTTCCTCTCCCTTATAAGTTACAATTTGTAACTACACTATAACAACACACTTAATTAATTAACAGGGGAGTCATACGTTCTCCTCTGTTTTTTTTTCTTCCCCTCCAGTGGCTGGTCCTTTAAAATCAGTTCCTTCTCTTTTATATATATACACTCAATCACCACATTTCCTTATCATTCACCTCCTGAAACCTGTTTTAATTTTGCAATAAGGAAAACAACGCAACTATCACAATTTCCTTTCTTTCCTAACAATCTCATGGCTGGCCACTATTTCCCCATGGTCTTTGGTTTTGTTGAAATCTTCTTTGCATAATTCCATCCTTTTTAGGCAACCTATGCTGCTCAACTCATTTAGTTCCAATTAATTCCACATTTCCCCAAATTTTACTCGAAGACCCTAATTTTTCAAACTTCAAATTAATGCACAATTCTTGCATGAATTTAATTTGGCTTTCCCAATTGGTTTAGAACTTCATACCTGGAGGAAATTTAGGTTTGATTTCTAATTTGATTAAAGTTTCCTAACCCGTTTCTTCTCTACAAGCAGCCGGCCTCCCACTCCCTCTTCTCTTAGAAATTCTATCACTTTTTCTTCTTGCAAATCTCCTGCCCCGGTTTGTCTCCCCACGTAGAAAATCTAAGGTTTGTGTAGGTATAGAAATTTAGGTATTTTCTCTTAAGCTTGGTGAAGGAAAATCTGAAAAATTTCCCTCCCCTTTTCTTTTTGTTACCTCCCCCGGTCATGAATGAGAGAAGGGATGGGTATTTATAGTCCCATCTCTTCTTAATTCATTTTGGTCCCATCTTTCTTCCTTTTTCTTATTTTAGCCCCTTCTATTTTATATATATATATATGCATATATATATATATAACAACATTTTTTAAAAAAATTATTAGAAACTCCCCCCTCCTTTTTTTTTTTTTTGCATACTTTATTCTCAGGCTTCACATTCTCCCCTCCTAATAAAAATTTCGTCCCTGAAATTTAAACTGCTTACTTGACTCAAAGAATAGGTGGGGGTATTTGTCCTTAATCTTTGATTCTCTCTCCCACGTTTCTTCCTTAATTTGTGAGTTTCTCCACAACACTCTGGCTGGTGGTACTCTGTTATTCCTCAATGTTTTTTCACTCCGATCCATGATCTTGACTGGCCTGGTCTCGAGTGTCAAATCTTCTTTTACTTCCATAGGAACTGGAGGTAACACTCGGGAAGGATCCACTTCCGCCTTCCGTAATAGTGATACATGGAATACATTGTGAATCTTCTCTAGGTGTGCCGATAGTTTCAGGCGGTAAGCAACCGGCCCTATCCTAGCTATCACCTCAAATGGGCCATTGTACCTCGAAGCAAGCTTTCCTTTCATTCCAAACCGAATGATGCCCTTCCATGGTGCCACCTTTAAGAATACTCTATCCCCTATTTGGAATTCTAAAGGTCTCCTCCGGTTATCTGAATAACTCTTCTGTCTATCTTGGGCTTCCTTCATTCTTTGCCTGATCACTCTTACTTTATCAGTTGTTATTTGTACCATTTCAGGACCCAAGAGTTTCCTTTCTCCAATTTCATCCCAGCATATCGGAGTGCGACATTTTCTCCCATAAAGGGCTTCATATGGAGCCATCCCAATAGAAGCTTGGTAACTATTATTATACGTGAACTTTACCAATGGTAACAAGTCTTCCCAGTTTCCCCCAAATTCTAGCACGCATGACCTTAAAAGGTCTTCAAGTGTTTGGATAGTTCTTTCAGATTGGCCATCTGTCTGGGGGTGGAATGCCGTGCTCAGGTTCACCTCGGTTCCCAAAGCTCGTTGTAAGCATGACCATAACCTCGAGGTGAATCTTGGGTCTCGATCTGACATAATTGATAAGGGCACTCCATGTAGTCTAACCACTTTATTCATGTATAATTTGACCAACTTGTCTACGGGGTCCGTCATTTTCATGGGCAAGAACAGAGCTGACTTCGTTAGTCGATCTACCACTACCCATATAGCATCATTGCCCCTTTTTCCCTTTGAAAATCCGGTTATAAAGTCCATGGCTATATTTTCCCACTTCCATTCCGGAATTGGTAGCGGTTGTAATTCCCCTGCCGACCTTTGGTGTTCTATCTTCACTTGTTGACATATCCCACATCTTGACATGTATTTTGCTATCTCCTTCTTCATATTTGGCCACCAGTAATACTCTTTGAGGTCCCTATATATCTTGGTGCTCCCGGGATGGGTTGCAAACCGAGATTCATGAGCTTCCTTCAATATTTCACCCTTTAAGGCCTTATTCTCAGGTACATAAACTCGTTTTCCCATTGCCACCAACCCTCCCGGTACGACCTGAAAGGATAACTCTTTGCCTTGCTTGATTTTTTCTTTGATTTTTCCTATACCCTTATCTGCCAATTAAGCTTCTAGAACTTTATCTCGTAGTACTGATCTGATCTTTATATGAGCCAGTAGTGACCCTTCAGGACCCACGCTTAACTGCAATCCCATCTTTTTTAATTCCATCAAATTCTCTTGTTCTGTAATTCCTGTATCACCCACCACTGCTGTCCCTTTCCGACTCAAGGTGTCCGCCACTATATTGGCTTTGCCAGGATGGTAGTCAATTACGCAATCGTAGTCTTTTATCAATTCCACCCACCTCCTCTATCGCATGTTTAACTCCTTTTGCGACATTAAATACTTCAAACTCTTATGGTCGGTGAAAATCTGGACTTGTGTTCCATACAAATAATGTCTCCATACTCTTAAGGCAAATACCACTGCTGCAAGTTCCAAGTCATGGACCGAGTAGTTCACTTCATATGGCTAACTGTCTGGAAGCATAGGCGATCACCTTTCCATGTTGCATTAGTACACATCCCAAACCCCTCCTTGAGGCATCACTGTAAACCATGAACCCTTCTGTTCTGGAAGGAAGGACCAAAACGGGGGCTGATGTAAGCCTTTTTTTCAACTCCTGAAAACTCTCCTCGCATTCCTTTGACCAATTAAACCTTACTTCTTTACGAGTCAACTTGGTCAGAGGCGATGCTATTGTAGAAAACCCTTTGATAAACCTTCTATAATACCCTGCAAGGCCAAAGAAGCTTCAGATTTCGATCACAGTCGCGGGCTTCTCCCACTTTAGAACTGCCTCCACTTTTCCTGGGTCTACACATATTCCCCCCGCTGAAATAACATGTCCCAAAAATATCACCTCTTTGAGCCAGAACTCACATTTATCCAGTTTTGCATACAATTTATTTTCTCTCAATATCTCCAACACCTTCCTCAAGTGCTTCTCGTGTTCCAAATAAGAGCTTGAATATACCAGTATATCATCAATAAACACCACCACACATTTATCTAAATAAAACTGAAACACTTGATTCATCAGGTCCATAAATACCGACGGGGCATTAGTTAACCCAAAAGGCATCACTAAGAATTCATAATGGCCATAGCGGGTTCTAAAGGCAGTCTTCTTTATGTCCTGTTCTCTGATTCTTAGTTGATGATACCCCGATCTCAGATCTATCTTCGAGAATACTCTCGCACCCTTCAATTGATCAAACAGGTCATCTATCCGTGGTAGCGGATACTTGTTCTTTACCGTCACTTTGTTCAGCTGACGATAGTCAATACATAACCTGAACGTACCATCCTTTTTCTTTACAAATAACACTGGGGCTCCCCAAGGTGAATTGCTCGGTTGTATGAACCCTTTGTCCAGCAACTCCTAAAGTTGGATCTTCAGTTCAGCTAGTTCTATAGGGGCCATTCTACAAGGGGTCTGTGCTATAGGGTTGACTCCTGGAAGAGTCTCAATGGAAACCTCAATCTCTCTGATTGGAGGTAGTCCTGGTAATTCTTCCGGAAACACGTCTGGAAATTCTTTTACAACTGGGATATTTGTTAATTCTATGCTCCCCTTCTTTAATTCTCTCACATGAGACAACCAGGCAGGGCATCCTTTTCTAATCAGTTTTTCGGCCGTCATGACCGAGATTATGGAGTTTGGAATCACCCTTCTTTCCCCCGTGAATACTACTATTTTACCACTCACATCTTGGAGGCTTACGGTCTTTGTGAAACAATCTACTTGTGCCTTATATCTACTCAACCAATCCATTCCCAAAATCAAATCAAAATCATATAATTCTAAAGGCATGAGGTTCACCCTTAGTTCTACCCCCTCAATGTATAGTATCACTCCTTTGTAAACCTCATCAATGTTTATATTTTTCCCCAAAGGTGTACTAACTACCATCCCGACCTTCAATCTACTTGGTAACACAATTAAATTAATGATAATTCGATGGGCCACAAAAGAATGACTGGCCCCAGGATCAATTAAAGCATAAACTTGTATTAAACCCAATTGTAGTGTACCTGCTATGACATCTGGCATTGCCCCCACATCTTCTTGAGTCATATGGTATATCCTGCCTCGAGTTCTTTCCTCCTGGAATCTGGGTCGGCTTTTATTGGCACTTGTCCCTGACTGAGTAGGTCGTACGGGTCGATCAACTGTCACTGACTGTTGTTAGCTTTGGGTAGTTATCCCCTGTCCCTGTACTCCCTCCGTGGCTCTATACGGACATTTTTTCTTTTTATGACCCGTTTCCCCACCATGGAAACAACCCCTTTCCAAATACTGGCAGTCCCTCCATCGATGTCCTTCCCCTCTACAAATATAGCATCTTCCTGGTATGGCTGAACAATCCCCGGGGTGTTTCTGGTTACATCTCATGCATAACGGGTAGACAGGTCTCCTCTACTCCATGGACCCCCCTATAACACTTGTCCCCTGGCGAGTCTGACTTCTCATGGATCCCCCAGCATTAACGTGTCTAGCACCTCCTGAACTCCCACCATGAATAAAACTCCCCCTTTTTTTCGGGAGTGGCCCGAACGATGACCCGCTCCTTCCTTTCTTCAAAGGAGGATTCCTTCCCATAGGAGGTATGAAATCCCTTCTTTTGAATCCCGTAGTCTGACTCTGCTCACTTGTTAACCTTGGGGTGTCATTCATTACTCTTTCCATGCCCTGAGCAGCTCGTACTAACTCCTGTACCGACTAAAACTGCATAGCCACCAAAATTAATTTCAGCTCTTGCCTGAGCCCTTCCCGAAACCATTCTACCCGATGATACTCAGTGGGAAGATAGGTGGTGGCAAAAATAGATAAGTCCTGAAACCTCCTCCCATACTCCAGGACGGTTATATTCCCCTGTTTCAGATCCAGGAACTCCTGTTCTTTCTCTTTTCCGTGCTGCCAGGAGTAGTACCGCTCCTCAAATTCTTCTCGAAAGTGTTTCCACCTTAATTCTTCTCTTGCCCTTCTTTCTCTAATAGTCTCCCACCAGGAGTGGGCACTCTCCGTTAACAACTGGGTCACACTGTCTACTCGAGTTTCCTCTGGCACTTGCATCTGATCTATGACCCTTTCTACCTTCCTCAGCCAATGTCCTGCTACTTCGGCGTCTTCTTCCCCTGAATAGGTCGTGCAACCCATTTCCTGCATGCCCTTCACCCAATGAACCAGGGTCACTACTCTTTCTACCCGAGGAGTGGAATTGGATGCACCTGCGGCCATCCCTGTTGCTATTGCCTTGACCAATTGCTCTAGAAATGTGGGGTCCGAATATGGATTCGGGGTGACCGTCGGTGCCACTAGTGGTGGCCTGTCTTCTGGTCCTTGACCACCTGCTGCTCCAGGCAGTAACACTTCTTCCCGATGAGAGACAGGGCCATCCTGATGCCCCCCTGATTCTCCCCTCTCTGAATGGACCGACGCTGCAGGTTGGTGAGAGGTTGTGTCCATCAGTGGTTCCCCTTCATTTTCATTCTCGTATAGTGAGCCATACTCTCTCCCATGCATAGGGGACGGGTCTGCTCTTGCTTCTTGTCGGGTGCGAGCCATCCTGCAACATGTTTCCAAATTCACATCAGTGTTTCAATCCCTGAAACTTCAACTAGTGGCTCTGATACCAACTGTAACAACCTCAAAACAATTTCAATCAATATATATTTGTTTAACTCTTACATAAAGGGCAAATGGAGCAATTTTTTTTTGTTAAATTCACCAAAATTTCTAACGAAATTTCGGCAGAGTCTCCCCTATACTGGGAGATCCCAAGTTATCGATAATTTATCCTGCACACAATTATAATCACATCCCACCCATAATCACATCCATGATTGGTACATTCAATCATTTTATTCATTCGAGAATATACTTAGGACAAATCTTCATTCTCAATCTCCATCTCATATCACATGCATAAATTATTAATTAAGAGGACCATCCAAGCACTGAAATTTCATATATATAAGCACAACACAATTTAGCGTTCTGAACATAAGCTATTACGCTATAATTTTTCCAAGTATAGATTAATACATTAATATTCCAAAACATAATAATATAAGGAGTATACTATTCTATTCAGGTTACATGTTTGCTGCATAACAAAATTACATGAAAATCTCTAAGTTCCTAACTTATACAAACGGGATAAGGAACCTAAATTCTACTCCTGACGTGAATGAGAGGGACCTGCAAAACATAAATTTTCCATATAATTAAAAATAACTAAAATACAAACAATTCACGGAAGAAATTTATACAACACATCTACCTACTTAAGTCATATGCAATTTCAATACACCACCACCATCCCTTTTGAGGATTATCCAGTTTATTTCCTTTAACTACTTCTCCCCACATTAGGAAGACTATACCGGCACTAACGACCTCCATTAGTGTCTTTAGTTTTTCATCCTGGGGTCAACTAATCAGATTCATGAAAATGCCGACGCTAACACGACCGTTGGTGTCATTATATATATATATATATATTTTGAACCAAAATAGTTAATCACTATTCTATGCTACTTTGGGAGGTCCTCGGGTATGCCGATGTCAAGGATTCTTGACATCATTAGCTTTCACCTCGGAAAGCTAATCAAGTCTATAAGTTTTGCCGATATCGACGACACCCGCCGATATCATTAACTATTCTGAATCCGAATAGTTAATCAAGTTTACAAATTTTGCTGATATCGACGTCGCCCGCCGATATCATTAACTATTCTGAATCCGAATAGTTAATCAAGTTTATAAATTTTGCCGATATCGACGTCACCCGCCGATATCATTAACTATTTTGAACCTGAATAGTTAATCAAGTTTTTATATTTCTCCTCCCACGTACCGGTAATGCCGATGTTAACCAGCTTGGTTAACATCATTAGCCTCCCATATTAGGGACAGGCTAATCAAATTCGAGAAACAATCATTATTAAAATTCGTTGTTACTGTTCATCTCCTCTAAAAGGACCTATAATTTAAATTTAGTCCTCATTTCTATTTTCCCACCATTTCACCTTTCCTTTCCCCCTTTCTTTTCCTCATCAATATACACCAAATTTTTATAGTTCAATAGTTAGTTAAAATAATTATTAACAAAAGGAGATATAGGTACCGAGTACCTACCTGCTGTATGTTGCTACCCAATTTTTGACCCATGTTTTAATAAATTTTCAGAAAAAAATCCAAAAATAGCGAAAAACATTGAAAATCCAAAAAAATATGTTTTTAATACATTTGCATTGTTTTTAGCATTTTTAGCATCGTCTCAAAATAATTTAAATTTTCAAAGACATTTGGAACGCGTTCAACTTTTAACGCGTTATTTTTAAAATCATTGATTTTCTTCATTGAGTCGACGTTGATATTGCTCGTTTTCAAAAATTACAAAAAAAATTAAGAAAAATCAAAATTTACAAAAAAAAAAGAGGAAAAGAGAAGGAAAGAAAAGTTGAGGGACTAATTTGAAAACCTAGCAAAACTTTTCCTATAAATACCATGCTACACTGAATTTTTAGGGGGGGTAATTTTAACAACATCAGGAAAAAATACAAAAAAAATACCTAACCCTAAACCCATCTTTTTCTCTAAGGCGCCCCCCTTCCCGTTGAAAAAAAACCAGAGAGAGCAGGGGCGGCCGCAAGCCTCCCTTTCCCTGTTTACAGAGGCTGGCCGCCCCTCCCCTTTGATTTTCTTCTTCCCCTCAGCAGCCGGGAACAAGGGACAGCTCCCTCTCTTTCAAAACCAAACCGGTGCCAGCCCCCTCCCTGTCCTCTCATCTTCTTGAAGCCGCCTCCCTTCCCTTGGTAAGGAAACCAGAGCTCCGGTGGCTCCCTAAACACAGCCAGCCACCCCTCATTTGGCAAAGAAGAGAACTGGAGAACCAAGGGACGCCGCTGGAACCTTCCCCTCTCTCGGCCGCTCACTCCCCTGCTCCCAGCACCTTCCTTCTTCTTCTTGCTCTCTCTGCCAACCACCGTTCTTCCCTCTCTCGGCCGACCCAGCTCCAGCAGCAAGACCTCCAGTAGCGGTAGCTTCTGCCCACAGCCGACAGACCGGTCCTTCCACCTCCCTCAGCCTTTTTCCAAGCGGCTGCTCCTTATCCCTTAAACCAGCCGCCAGCTCCACCGTAGCTTCAACAGCCCTAGCTCAGCCCCACGCCGGACAGAGACCAGCGTTGTCCCCCTTCGCTCTCCTCTCTCATCGGCCGCCTGCTTCTCCTCCCCCGATCTCTTCATCTCCATCAACAACAAAGCCAGCCGGACGGACGACAACAGCTCAGTGACCACAGCTGCGACCCCCTTTGCAACAGCTAGATCGGCCACCGGAAGCAGAGAAGAAGGCGAAACTAAAAGAAAGCAGATCCATAGAGAGAAAGCAGATCCAAAACAGAGAAGAAAAAAGTAGATCCGTCACCAAGAACAAAAGCTAAAACCAACTGGATTGCGTCTTTTTCTTCTTTGCAGGTGATGTTGCTCCTCACTGCCAGTGTAGGAGGGAAGAGGAGATGAAGTCGGGTCGGATCCACTAGTTTGTTCTGGTTTGTCTGCAGCGACGCGTGGGTCCACGCGCCGCCAGTGTTCCAGCGGTTCCAGAAGGCTTCCTGACACTGTTCTGGGAGGTTTTGGGTTATTCTGTAATTTTTAAAGTGTTTAATGTAATTTTTGTTTAGTTATTTTTTTGAATTTGTATTGTGGATGTAAAAAGAAAAGAAAAGAAAAAGAAAAATAATAGAAAAAGAGATGTGTGTGTTTGTGTATTTTTTTTTATGTATGTTATTGAATAAAGAAAATGAATTTAATATTTTAATTTATATACACAAATATCTAAAGGACAGATAAAAATCATGTTGTACTTCCCATAAAAATATAGAACATGTATCTACATATATTTTGGGAACTAATAACTGATTTATCAAAGCCTTAGAATTGGGCTAAAATTTTATTTTTAAAACGCATCAAGTCCACGAAGCAGTTTACCTCAGGTAGGGTGCGTTAGGGGTGCTAATACCTTCTCTAACCAAAACCAGTCCCTTACTCATGAATCTCTGACGAGACCAGTACACCCGGGTTTTCTAGTAGCCCTCAATTAAATACTAGGTGGGACAGGCTAATCAAATTCGAGAAACAATCATTATTAAAATTCGTTGTTACTGTTCATCTCCTCTAAAAGGACCTATAATTTAAATTTAGTCCTCATTTCTATTTTCCCACCATTTCACCTTTCCTTTCCCCCTTTCTTTTCCTCATCAATATGCACCAAATTTTTATAGTTCAATAGTTAGTTAAAATAATAATTAACAAAAGGAGATATAAGTACCGAGTACCTACCTGCTGTAGACGCTCGACTTGGGTTCCCCTGTTGTTGTTGTACTCCTCCCGCGGTTCCTCCTGAAACCACAAACACCCATCATTATTCCATATTAGTCCACATATCACAACACAACAACAACAATGGGAATAATATTCATTTCTCTTTTACCAATCTTTTCTTTCTCACTTACATTCCTCATTATTATCCTTTCACATTTTCGGCTCATTTGTAGTCCAAGTGGACATCATAAATTCAATTTTGATTACCGTTTATTCTTTTTGAAGATCAAGACACACTTTATGAAGGGCGAGAAAACAAATTCTACCCTTAATACGACTAAATTTTGCCGTTTTATCGACTTGGCCGAAACTGCCAACAGGGTTGGCAGCTTGACCTCTCCTCAGATTTTCATTTGTATCCGGAGTTTTAGGACTCCAAATTAGGCGGGGTCAGATTCGTTGGAAAGCTAACACTTCTGGCTACAAACTTCTATAATGGACCCTCCCTAGATTTTATTATCTTCAAGTCCAAATTCCCTCAGGAACCAGGGCAACAAATCTGCCTTATTTTGTCAATGGAGAAGGTACCTACAATTTTTATTTCCAATCCTTTTTCCCCATCAATTTCAGCCATGTTTTCACCTTAGCTGGAACGTAGGTTCCTCTCCCTTATAAGTTACAATTTGTAACTACACTATAACAACACACTTAATTAATTAACAGGGGAGTCATACGTTCTCCTCTGTTTTTTTTTCTTCCCCTCCAGTGGCTGGTCCTTTAAAATCAGTTCCTTCTCTTTTATATATATACACTCAATCACCACATTTCCTTATCATTCACCTCCTGAAACCTGTTTTAATTTTGCAATAAGGAAAACAACGCAACTATCACAATTTCCTTTCTTTCCTAACAATCTCATGGCTGGCCACTATTTCCCCATGGTCTTTGGTTTTGTTGAAATCTTCTTTGCATAATTCCATCCTTTTTAGGCAACCTATGCTGCTCAACTCATTTAGTTCCAATTAATTCCACATTTCCCCAAATTTTACTCGAAGACCCTAATTTTTCAAACTTCAAATTAATGCACAATTCTTGCATGAATTTAATTTGGCTTTCCCAATTGGTTTAGAACTTCATACTTGGAGGAAATTTAGGTTTGATTTCTGATTTGATTAAAGTTTCCTAACCCCTTTCTTCTCTACAAGCAGCCGGCCTCCCACTCCCTCTTCTCTTAGAAATTCTATCACTTTTTCTTCTTTCAAATCTCCTGCCCCGGTTTGTCTCCTCATGTAGAAAATCTAAGGTTTGTGTAGGTATAGAAATTTAGGTGTTTTCTCTTAAGCTTGGTGAAGGAAAATCTGAAAAATTTCCCTCCCCTTTTCTTTCTGTTACCTCCCCCGATCATGAATGAGAGAAGGGATGGGTATTTATAGTCCCATCTCTTCTTAATTCATTTTGGTCCCATCTTTCTCCCTTTTTCTTATTTTAGCCCCTTCTATTATATATATATATATATATATATATATATATATATATATATAACAACATTTTTTTTAAAATTATTATAAGCTCCCCCCCTTTTTTTTTGCATACTTTATTCTCAGGCTTCACATGAAATATCGACTTTCAGAACTTAATGTTAACAAATCTGTTTTTTCTTTTTCGCATGGGAAAAACACCGTGCAAGGTTCAGTACACAATGGGGTTACAAGTTTTTTTTTTTAAGATAGATTATGAATTTAAGAAAAATTATATTAAACTCAGTTGAGTTTATGGTCTGGATTAAACTAACATGTTTTACTGAGACAATATTGTTTAATTTATTTATTTTTTAGGTTTGTTATAAATTTAAAGGATAAAAAATATTGAACCGGTTAAGTATATAATCTAGGACACTAGGTTTTTTTAAAAGGTTGAGTATAAATTTTTTAAAAATATTTCAATCTAGTTGAGGTTTTTTTATGAAGATTGATTTTTTTTTATGGTGTTGTGCATTTTTAATTTTTGAATTTTTTTAAAAGTTGAATATAAATTTAAGAGAAAAAAATTATTGAACCTCGTTGAATTCATGGTTCAGGTCACATATTTAATTTTTTTTTAAGGTTTAAGGAAAACAATATTGAACCTGGTTGAGTTTATGAACTGAGTTACAGGTTTAACGAGTTAAGCCACAATAACCGGACAATTATTTTTTTTTTCTAAGGTTGCTTTTTTTTTATTGATATATATATATATATATATATATATATATCCTTTTTTTAGATAATTTTCAATTTATATTTCAATTAATATCACTCATCTGTGATTTGTTTTGTTTATTTAATCCTTTTTTAATATAAATTGTTTTTTTATGGTGTTATATGTATTTGTTTTTAAAAGTTGAATATAAATTTAAGAGAAAACAATATAGATTCTGGTTGAGTTTATGGTCACATGTTTAATTTCTTTTTTGTTAAAGGTTGAATACGAATTTAAAGGGAAAACAATATTGAACCCGGTTGAGTTCATGCTCCGGGTCACGGATTTAACGAGTTAAGCCACAACAAGAGAACAATGTTTTTTTCTTATATTGCTTTTTTTACTGATATTTTTTTATATTTTTTTTTAAATATTTTTTAAATTTATGTTTCAATTAATATTCCTCATCTATGATTATTTTTTGTTTATTTATTTATTTTTGGATATATATATTGTTTTTTATGGTGTTGTTTGTATTAATTTTTTAAAAACTTATTATGATTTATCAATAATTTTTTTTATCTTTTTGTATAAAAGAACTTTATTTTAAAAAATAAAAACTATTTATTTTCAGATAACATAACATGTAGAACAACCTTGCATAATGTTTTTTTTTTTGTTTAATCAATTTCATACGTGTGTTTTTTCAATATCATTTGATTGAATAAAAAAATTAATTTTAATAAATAAATTTAAAAAATATAACTGGGTAAATGTTCTGTTTATTAACACATTTGAAGTTTTTAATTTTATTTTTAGCTATTGTTAATATATTATTATTATTATTATTAATTCACATAGTTGTCAATTTATGTGATTACATGAGCTTTTTAATTTACAGTTTAAATTTTTTATGTATAAATTTGGATCCAAAAAACATGCATGCACAACTTTTTTGTAAGGAAAAAAAAAACATTTGGTCTATAAAATAGTGTCATCTTATTTTTTTTCACAGACATTCTGCAACAAAAAAAAAAAGAATAGTGGGCGTGGGCCCTAATAAAATGTGGCAGTTGGACTGGCTTGACTTCCTGTTCCAACATGGCCTTGCTTCTTTTTTTTTTTATATGTATTAAAAAAAATTATATTTAGATTAACATCCCTTTTCTGTTTTTATGTTGTTTAGAGATTTTTTTGAAATAATGGTTATTTTTTAGTTATGAATTTAATTTTCGAGAAAGTTTTTCTGAATCATTTATAATTTTTTTAATTTTTTGTACAGATGAACTTTATTCTTGAAAATAAATTTTTTTATTTTTAAATAATATTTCTAATATATACAGCCTTATATATTATTTTTTTATTTTATTCAATCAATTTAATATGTATGTCTATTTTTATTATCGTTTGATTGAATAAAAAACTTGTTTTAATTAATAAATTTAGTAAATATAATCGCGTAAATTTCTTGTTTTTTGAAATTAAATATCTTAATTTACTCTTGTTTCTTGATTTTTCCACTTTTATTTTTAGTTATAGTTTATAGTTGTTTTTTTTTACTTATTAACACATATAATTCTTAATTTATTTGATTATATTTATATATAATTTTTTTTCACTTAGAATTTTTTAAATACAAAAACATGTTGAAAAAAATCTATAGATTTTTTTCATTAAAATTTTTTTTTAACACCCAACAAAACATGTGACATCGATTCCATGTACAATTTGATTACACCTGAGCTGCAGCAACTGCTCGAGCAGCAGGTGCTCCAGCAGCGGCGGCAGGAGCTCCAGCGGCTGCAGGTGCTCCAGCTGCTGCCTGGGTTTTGGTTAGGAATTTAACTTGCTTTAGCTTGAAGATCTTCGTCAGTTTTTGCTCATGGTTTTGGCTTGGGGTAATTAGATTCACATTTTACTATGTATGGATTTTCTTGTTAAATTTAGGATAATCCCATGTTTGCGGATGGAAGGATTGTTTCCATATTAAAAACTTTTACATGGCGGAAAGCCCGTGCTCTGGAAAATTTCAACCATTATTTTGGAATCGCTAGTCTGTCTATTTTTTTTTTAACTCTGGTTTTGGGTGTATGTGTTAGATTTAAATTAAAAACAATATATATTTCTAAGAGATAAAACCAATAATTTCTTATCAATATGAATTTTTTTCCATCAATTTCATTCAGAATTCTTTGAAATTAATTTTTTATTTATCTATAATTAATTTTAATTAATTTAATATTTTATATTATAATTAATATTCATGCAAAAAAAAATTTTCAACAAAATCTTAACACATTAATTTAATTTTTGATTAAAATTTAAATACAATAACTATGTTTTAAAACTAATTTCTCCTCATTGTCAAATAATCAATTCAATCCAATAGTTTAAGCTGTTAGGTAAAGTCTCAAGATATAATTTATATTATTCTCTAACACCCATCTCAAGTGGAAGCATTTTAAACTTGAATTTGCATAAGATCACATTACGTTGTATTTAATATTTATTAAATAAATAAGGACGATGAGATTTAAACTTGTGACCGTTTAGTCATTAAGACTTTGATATAATTTAACATGGTGGCTTAAATTATTAAATAAAATTTTAAAATATAATTTATATTATTCTCTAATATCAATTAAATTAAAGACATTTTACATTCAAAATACATGAAAATTGATCTTACATGCGACCAAGCTGTATGTATGCATTATAATCATTCTAAACAATTATCACAATTCTTTATTTTAAGAGCTGGTTTATTATTGTCGTAATAGATATTTTTTTAAAATATTTTTATTTAAAAATATATTAAAATAATATTTTTTATTTAAAAAATTAATAATAATACATTAAAATGATATAAAAATACAAAAAAAACTTAATTTAAAATAAAAAATAATTTTAATTTTTTAAAAATATATTTTTAAAATACAAAAACAATCAAACACTCTAAATACCAAAAACCTATTAGATCAAATCATGAGGAAAGGCGGCATCTTTAATTTGTTACTTTTACGTAAAAAGTGTTTGTTCTTTCTTCTCAAAAACAGAAAACCACCTTCGATGTGCAATGCAACATTTCATGCCCCAAGTTAGCTAGCTGCTGTCAAAACCCTGCAATATTGGAAATTAAAGTTTGCTGGTAGTAATTTTAGGTTATATCTTTGGTGAACATCTTGGATTCAATTTGCCAAATTCTCAGTTATTCTTGAATTAAAGAGTTTTTCAATTTTCCTTCTTTTGAAAATGATTTGTAAATAAGCTGAATGTTTTTTTCTTCCTCTGTATTTGTGGTTGGATTGCTACAATTTCACTCACTATTTTTAAATATAATAAAAAATGGTGTTTGATTATTATTATTTTAAAATAAAAAAGATAAAAACAACGAAACAGAAATATTAATATATATAAGCCTGACAAAATTGTCGCTTTGGATTTTATATAATTTATGTTTTGGATTTTATATATTTCCTTTTATTTTTTAGTCAAGTATATTTTTATTTTTTTAACTAAACAAACACAACATACATGTAAATATGATTACAAAATATCTTTACTCTAATAAAAAAAATTAATTTAGTAACAATTGTTTTTATAAGCCTGACAAATTTTCGCTTTGGTAGGCATGCTTTTAAATAGAATATGAATTTCGGAAGGTATTTCTTTAGTAATTAATAAACTTCTATACTTTTCTCTTAGATGCACCGACAATTTTTATTATTAATAGCTTTATATATATATATATATATATATATATATATAATCACTTACTCCAAAACTGGACTTGCTTCGTTTGTAACTGGTTTGAGACAAAAAATAATACAATTTAATTCTACATTCCTAATTATGCTCTGCAAATTACAAACAATAAAGATTAATAAAATTTATATGCCATGATTATTTTTCTTTGTTATTTCAAATTGGCCCAACTTTATCTTAGGAATCCACCCAGGACTTGCAATTTATAACCCCAAGCCCTTGGAAACTTTTGAGATTATACAAATGCCCCTTCCAGTCCTAGATTCATGGCAACACAAGTAGTGAAAAGAGAGAAACAAACAAGACGATTTGGCCGAAAAACCCCAAAGAAGGTTTATGCAGGGTTCAAGGCGGCCGGTATACTAATACCACTATCATACCCTCTCTATGAACTCATTTCCTTTCTCAAATTGCATTACCCGCGCATTTTAATTCATCTCTCAATCACTTCAATTCCATTTCTTTTTTTCTTTATTTTCTCATTTCCTTTAATTAGAGTGCCAACTCCCGTATATTTTCTACCAAAAATTTTGATCCTTTGATTACTTTTGATAAGAAACCCACAATTCTATCTCTAAACCATCCACAGTTATGTGGAGAAACGTCGCAAAACAAGCCACTTTGAAATCCCAATCAAAGTCCCTCAATTTCCCTTCATTTCCAAGAACTTACAGCTTTTTAGGAGCCTCTAGAGAACCCATCTTTTTTGAGAAACTCAAGTTCCATTCGCTTAATAACACAAGTCCACGACTGGGTTTTCGAGCAATTGACGAAATATCAACCCATGAAGATTTTATGGGAAAACCCAGTTTTGTTTTTTTGAGAAATAGTGATAGTACTAATGGGAATTGGTGTGCTGGATTTTGTCCAAGAGGGTATGTGAGTGTAGCTGAGGCAGTGTCATCAACAGATGTTGAAGATAATGTGTATGGTGCGGATGAAGTGCAAGAATTGCTGCCAGAAATGAGGAAAGAAGAGGAGAAAGAGGAGCACTTTAGGAGGAGGAGGCTACATGCTAACCCTGGAATAGGGTCAAGGAAGCATAGGGTCTTAAGGAGAAGGCAAGTGAAGATTGAGGCGGAAGCATGGGAACTGGCAACGAAAGAATATAAGGAGCTTTTGAAGGATATGTGTGAGCATAAGTTGGCTCCTAATTTGCCATATATGAAGAGTTTGTTCCTTGGTTGGTTTGAGCCTTTTACAGATGCAATTGCGAAAGAGCAGGAGTTGATTAGAACGGGGAAGAGTAGGCAGGGTTATGCTCCGTATTTTGATCTGTTGCCAGCTGACAAGATGTCTGTTATTGCAATGCATCAACTCGCAGCAATGGTAATGACAGGTGGGGAACATGGATGTGCAAGAGTTGTGACTGCTGCTTGTATGATTGGTGATGCAATTGAGCAGGATATTAAGGAAGATGCTGGAAATTTGCAGATGCATGAAATCTGCAAGTGATTGCAGCATTAGTGTGAAGGAAATCTGCTACTGATTTACAGCACCAAGTCTACAATCATGCTTGTGAATTAATACAAATATTCTGTCCCTAAATATTTTTTATTGCTGTATTCTTTCCTTAATAGAATATGTAATCGTCAGTATATAACTATAGGCTGAGCATCAATAAAATCATGTTGAAAATTACATTGTAAACTTCAAAGTATTCTAATACTTTTTACAGGAGGTAAGTAATTTTTAATGTTTTATTTGCTTATTTTTACTTGCGGTTTGATTTGTAGACAGAGGATAATGAGTGCCCATATATAACTATTGAAAGATAAGGGAAAACATAAAGTTTCTTAAATTTACTTTTAGACAACCTTCATCTGAGGTGATGAACTAGGAAGAAAGATGAAAGTTACTATGTACAATTATGAGATAAAAATCAGCTATGGAGCTAGTAGTGCCTGGAAAATTAGATTTTGAAGTTACGTTCCGTAAAGTTTTATCGGATGTTGAATGGGGTTTTTCTGGATTTCTTTTTTATGTATCTATAGTTTTTACTTTCAGTCCAAGTTCAAAGCATGGGCATGGTGGACTCATAAGAGTGACATTCAACTTTCCTTTGTCAGAGCTCATCTCATTTTTCGACATTGTTTCACTATGGATTTATACTTTTGCATTTCCCTGTTGGGGACAGCAATTATCTTTAGCATTTCAATTATGTGTGTTCTTGTTTGAGCCTTTGTTTTGTAAGCTGTTTAACTTTTTCTCTTAGTTTAGACTTTAAAGGCACGCGTGACACTTTGCTCTGCTGTCTCTTCTGACTATGGGAGTTGCTTCCTCTTTTCTTTTCCTTTTTTTTTTTTTTTTAAAAAAGAACTATACAATGAAGAGATATTTAGGAGTACAATTCTTAATCCATTTTTTGGACCACCTAACTCTTCAGTCTTGTTCTCTTTCTTTGAACCGAGGACTGAATCTGTAACAGTTTCTGTGATGAAACAGATTAGAATACACAATATCTTGGAGAAAACAAGGAAGAAAAAGGAAAAGGCTAATGATAGCAAGAATGGTGTAGAAGGTGAATCCGCTGCTGTCATGAAGGAACAAGAAAACCTAAGAAAAAAGGTTACTGATTTGATTAAAAAACAAAAGCTGACAGCTGTGAGGAAGATTGTGAAGGCGAAGGATGATTCAAAACCATGGAATGCAGATGCTAGGGCTAAGGTTTGTGTGCTTGTAATCATTGATAAAGGCTAATTTTCTTGAACAAATGTATCGTGTACGAATTTGATTTCTGTCCTTGCACTTTGCAGGTTGGAAGCCGTCTAATTGAATTGCTGTTACAAACAGCTTATATACAGCCTCCCTGTGATCAGTTAGCTGATAATCCATCTGAACCGCGACCTGCATTTGTTCATACATTCAGAACTGTGTGATATGAAAATAAGTATGGAGTCATTCTTTAATTGACTCGATGAGCTCAATTTATCTTTTCTTCCTTGTAATTGCTTCTAACTGATGCACAATGGCCTTTTCTTAAACAGGAAGGGTGCGAAAAAATATGGTGTTATTCAATGTGACCCACTAGTCCTCGAAGGCCTAGAGAAAACTGTGAGTAACCTGTCATATTTTGTCCTTCTAGTGATAACTAGTTTTCATATTTTATCATCCTTTATGACATGAACATGTGTCGGGGTTCCATATACTTTCACAGCAGATAGTTTAGTTTCTAGATTTTAGAGCTGAAACAGATAAGATTTGTAGGCAATTTCCATGGTGCCTCTTAAGTTGCAGATGTTTGTCTTTCATTCTTTTTTCTTGCACAAGAAGTCATAAAAATGTTGTTTCTCCAAACAGGCTAGGCACAAGGTGATTCCTTATATGCCAATGTTGGTGCCACCACTTAGATGGAGAGGGTATGTTAACTTGTTTTATATTTACAGTTTTTCCACGATTGTCTTGTTTTAATTTTATATTTTTTAGTTGGATATATTCCAAGTTCAGAAATATTAACATAGTGTTTTGGTTACTTCTGCTTGATGCCTGGAGCTGTTTTCAATTTTCATGTCAAGTTAAATGCTTAAAATGGTATAATAGATGAAGGGATGAATCTCTGATTATAAAGGCTGGAATTCCAATCCCAATTTCAGTTAATTGAAATTAACATTTCAGCATGTTTCAAGGCTCTGCCTCTCCATTTCTGTAACCTGCATTGAAAGGGAAACTAATTGTCTTGCAGGTGTTTATTGAAAACATGGTGAATGTGAGATATGAGATGGATTCTCAACAAAACGGAGAACAGTGTCTTTAAACATTGAAGAGCATTTGCTAATCACAACCATGTCTAATACGGGAAAATTAACATTATTGCCACAGGCAGGAGAATTTAGGGATTGCTATGGAATTCTTTATTATAATGTTTTTGATGTTAAAGGGAGAGGTATACTTCATGGAAAAGAATGATTGGCAGTTAGAGATAAAATATAGAGAAAGAAAAAGTGTTAGGTTTTCTACAAGGATGCTGTGGTGGATTATTTTAGCGCAAGAAAAGATAAGAGTATTGAATTGTTGTTTTCATGTGAAGTCAGACACGTAGTTAATTCAGGATTAAGATAG